>R19__coassemble_29_pt1 | contig 97467 bp, 80 predicted proteins | sample R19__metabat2_low_PE_004 | metagenome-assembled genome bin R19
GACATCCTTGATTCCCTTGACGGGGCAAATGGCCATGCGCCGCGCGTTTATGCGCGTTGCCTGTATTCCCGCGAGGAAGGCTATGACCGGGCGGCCTTCGCCGCTGTGCTCGAGGAGCATGTGAGCTTGCTCACGCTGGCCGAAGCCGTTTTGCAGCTTGAGCCTGGCGCTCCTCTGGGGCGCCCTCATTCGGCGCGCACTGCCATGGTTCTTGGGTATGCGGTGGCGGAAGCCTGCCGCAATTGCGCAAACCGTCGCGGCATTGCCATTCCTCATCGTGACCTTAACGAGCAGAACATTCGCTTTGAGATTTCTGCCGGAAAGGCGCATTGCGTACTGCTTGACTTCGGTCAGGCCACCGAGGCTGACCGAGAGACCGTGACGCAGACCACGCAAATTCGCCTTGCGGGCCTTTATGTCGGAGCGCCTGAGACGTTTGACCCCGCCAATCCCGCGCGCAACCTTCCTTCGGTTGACGTATGGGCCATGGGCGCGCTCATGTTCTACATTCGCACGGGGCGCTGGCCCTTCCAAGACCCACTCCACGAGGTGGACAAGCAATCGCAAAACGGCTTGACCGGCATGGGGATGATGGACGTCGTGCGCATCAAAAGCCAGCAGGCCGATCTTTTGAACGAGCTCCGAACACGTTCAATTCCACAGAGCAGGGCCGACGAGGAGCTGGCGAGTATCATCGTTGACTGCACCAATCCCAAGACGGCCTATGACCGCGTCAACAACTGCCGCATAGAGACAAAAGGCTTGGCTAATTCCTTGCGTTTGGCGCTGCGGGCTTACTTTCCTGACGCAGCGCTGTCCGGCAGCGTAAAGGTGGACCCCTCTCTTTCAAGCGAAGCTAAATACGATTATGCCAAGGCGCACTTTGACCGCATGGATATGCTTACCTTCCAGTATTTGCAGCAGCTGAGGCAGGAAGGCTACAAAGATTCTGCCAGCCTTTACGATCAGCTGTATGCATGGCATTTTGAGACGGTTGCTAACCATGGCGAAAACGACTGGAACACTAACGAGGCATCCTTTGAGGACAACGACACCTATTACCTGCATCACAGGGTATGGGGTGGGCCTCCTCAGGGCGTTGTGGAGGTGCGAACAAAGACCACGCGTTTTTCTGAAGACGGCTCGCAGATGTTCTTGGAGGAGGGAAGCCTTGGCCAGTGGCAAGACGGCAGGCGTCGCACCGTTGTCATGAACGGAGTGAATCTTCCCCAGGGGCGCACGTGGCCCCGCGGGCGGCGCGAGGTGTCTTACGTTGACGACCAGGGAAATGATCTCGGATCGCTGACGTATGAGATTGTGCAGAGGAGCGCCACCGCACGGCTTCAGTATGCCAAAAGCCACCTGAACGCCAACGACGCCCTTACCTACGATTACCTTACCCAGCTTAAAGCTGAGGGCAATACGGAAGCTGCTGCCCTCTATGACCAGGTATTCAGGGCCCATGTTGACTTCTGCGTGAACTATGACCTGCAGGATTTCAACAACCATCTAAACATCATCGATGACCGCTATAGCTATTACACCCATTATCGTGTGAGGGGCGTTCGACCTGGTCAGGTTTTCCATTTCACGGTCACGTTCAGCTTCTCCAGCGATTCTGGGCGTGAGGATTACTACACCGTTGTCGAGTACGGTCCTTGCACCAACGACAGCGTTTGGGCCGAGCTGGCCGATGCCTCGTCTTCGCGAGGGCGAAAGACGTGGGCTCACGGCCTTTGGCAGATCACCATCAAGGACAAATCCGGCGTGGTCATCGAATCTAAGCAGTTCCGCATCGGCCGCCTTAACTTGTAGCGGGCGGCTCCAGCAAAGCTAAGGCTCATTAAACGTCGGGGCATTCTATCTCGGCAATGTTGAGTTCGCGTCCGCAAAGAAGCTCGGTGTCTTCGCTTTGGCAATAAGGGCAAATGCGGCCATGGGCAACGGTAGGATAGGTGCGGCCGCAGCTGTTGCACACGGTGATGGCTGGCAGCGTTTTGATGTCTAGCTGGGCGTCTCGCAGCAGGTCACGCTTGTCCGTTGCCCACTTCCAGGCATCCTCGAAGAACTCCGTCACCACGCCTGACACCTCACCCAACTCAAGCGTCACGCGCGTGATGCGGGATATGCCATGTTGGCGTGCGGTCTCCTCTAGGATGTCGATGGCGTGAAATACGATGCCAAGCTCGTGCATGGCTAGCCTTTGCGCTTAATGGCCATCTTGGCTGCGTTGGGCAAGACCTTCAGCAACTTCTTTTCGCTTGGAATCATCGTCGAGCAATCGGGGTGATCGCGGTGCAGGTGGATGGCATCAAAGCCGCAGCGAGTGGTGCACAACCCGCATCCGATGCAGCGGTTGGCGTCCACGATGCTGGCTCCGCAGGAAAGGCAGCGGGCCGTTTCGGATTTTACCTGCTCAGGTGTGAAGGCGCGTCCGTCTTCGGCCCAATTGCCTTGCAGGTTGGCGCTCGGGCAGCTGCTTGGGCAAGCAGGCTTTTGCCTGGCTGCATGGTCATAGCTTGAAGGGTTGACGGCAACCGTCTTCTTGTCCAGCTCAGCATAGGCGCGCTTTTGGCGGCCCGTGGTAAGCGAGGATCCCTTTTGCACGAAGCGATGCAGGGAGATGGCGGCTTCCTGGCCTGCGGCGATGGCGTCAATCACGAAGCGTGGGCCAGTGAAGACGTCGCCGCCCACAAATATGTCGGGCTGATCGGTTTGGTACGTTACGGGGTCGGCCACTGCGCCCTTGCCGCGGCCAAGCTTGACGTTTTCGCCTTCAAGTAGGTTGCCCCATTCAATGGATTGGCCGATGGCCATGATGACCGTGGCTGCTTCCAGCGTTTGGGTGTTCGCTTCGTCATAGGTGGGGCTAAAGGCGCCCTCGGCGTTGAAGACGCTCAGGCAGCGCTTGAAGGTAACGCCCGTTGCCTTGTTTGCGGCGTCCGCGGTAATGGCGGCGGGCCCCCAGCCGTTGATGACCTGGACGCCCTCTTCTTGCGCCTCAGCCACCTCCTCAGGCAAGGCCGGCATCTCCTGGGGCTGCTCCAGACACACCATCTGCACGCTTGCTGCGCCGCAGCGCAAGGCGCAGCGCGCCGCATCGATGGCCACGTTGCCGCCGCCGACCACCACAACATTGCCCGAAAGCTTCAAATTGGGGTTTTGCGACACGTCGTGCAGGAACGATACAGCGGTAAGGACGTCCTGCGCATCCTCGCCGGAGACGCCAGCCAAGCGGCCTCCCTGGCAGCCGATGGCAACGTAGAAGGCGCAGAATCCCTGATCGCGCAGCTGGGCAAGCGTGATGTCGGTGCCGACTTCCACGCCGCAGCGGATATCCACGCCCATTTCGCGCAGGATGTCGATTTCGGCGTCGACGACCTGTTTGCCCAACTTGTAGCTGGGAATGCCGTAGGTTAGCATGCCGCCGGGCTTCTCGTTCTTCTCGAAGACCACCGGATCGTAGCCTTTCTGGGCCAAGAAGAACGCGGCGGTAAGGCCGGCAGGGCCGGCGCCGATGATGGCGATCTTCTCGTTGAAGCCGCCGCGCGTGGAGCACGGAATGCGCTCGGGCACGTAACGATGCTCTGCCACCAGGTCCTGGTCGGCTATGAAGCGCTTCACGTGATCGATGGCCACGGCCTCGTCGATGGTGCCACGCGTGCAGGCGGTCTCGCAGCGGCGGTTGCACACGCGTCCGCAGACGGCGGGGAAGGGGTTCTTCTTCTTGATGATGGCAAGCGCCTGGCGGTAGTTGCCTTGTGCGGCGGCGCGCAGGTATGCCTGTACCGAAATGTGGGCTGGGCAGGCTGCCTTGCAAGGTGACGATCCCGTGGGGTGTGTTTCGATGCGGGCCGTGTTCTTGTAGTCGGGGTCCCAGTCGTCTTCGCTCCAGCTTAGGGTGGGCAGTTCCTGCTTGGGATAGGATACTGGGCCATTCACAGTGGGAAGCTTTTGGCCTAGCTTGACGGCCCCCGCGGGGCAGACTTCCACGCAGCCGGCGCATGCGGTGCACTTCTCGGCATCGATGTGGGCCACGTAGGCCGATCTGCTGAGGTTGGGCGTGTTGAACAGCTGCGAGGTGCGCAGGGCGAAGCACACGTTGACGTTGCAATTGCAGATGGCGAAGATCTTGTCTTCGCCATCGATGTTGGTGATCTGGTGGACAAAGCCGTTCTTCTCGGCCAGGATGAGGGTATCGATCACCTGGTCGAAGGTAAGGTAGTGACCACGGCCCGTTTCCACCAGGAAGTCAGCCATGTCTCCTACGCCAATGCACCAGTTCTGCGGGTCGTCGGCGCAGCCTTCCCCACGGGCGCGCTCTGCCAAACGGCAGCTGCAGGCACCGGCGGCAAAGTGATCATACTTGCGCAGCCAATGGCTGATGTGCTCAATCGATACCGATTGGTTCTCAAACGAAATGGCGTGTTCCACGGGAATGACGTGCATGCCGATGCCGGACCCGCCTTCGGGGACCATCTTCGTCACCTTGGTCAGGGGCAGATACGACATGCGCTCGAAGAAGGTGCCGATTTCCGGGTGCTCCTCAAGCTGACGCTGGTTCATGACGGTGAACTCTGCGCTGCCGGGCACAAACATGGGCAGCAGGTAACGCTTTTCATGCTGAGGGTTCTTGCCGTCAAGGTTTTCCCAGTTGTATTCGATGACGCCTTTGACGCTTAAGCCGTCAAGCAGCTGCTGGAGCTTGTCAGCAGGCAACTTGCTCTTCTTCAGCAGTTGACCAAACGTAAGCGGTTTGCGCACCTTCATGCAGGAAAGCAGCGCGGCTTCCTCCTCGGTGACAACGCTTGCCAGGCCCCAGTAGTCGGGCTCGTTAGGGGTCTCCTTGACGCCGATGCGGTCGGTTATCTTTGCGGCCAGCTTCAAGACGCCCGGTTTCAGGGGACTTGCGGAGGCTGGGCCGGGATCGTTGGGGTTTTCGGGCTTGTAGTGCGTGGTCGTGTCACATTCGCTGTAATATTCCGGTGCCAAGCTGCGCAGCGGCTTTCCGTCGGGCGCGGTGGTGGGGATGGTGTTGCGCTTGGCTATGTCTTCGGCGGAAAGGCCTGCCTTCATGGCCTCTTTTCGGTCTTCGACCTTCACGCCGCCGTAGGGGTTTTTAACCTGGGTGATTTCTTCCGAGCGCATAGCCGCTCCTCTCAAAGGGGTCTCTCGTCTGGGGAAATTCTAGCACGCTGCCTGTCAGAACCGCGATGCGCTGCAGTTGATAAGTCGCCTTTTTGGCTTAACGATGGGGTTTTTATATACTTTGGCACTCATTGGTTTGGAGTGCTAAAATAACGCTGAAAAATACTAACCATCAACAGAGCTGAGGATACATGTCTTTCGAAAAATTCACCGACAAGGCCCGTAAGGTCTTGGTCCTGGCCCAGGACGAGGCTCGTGCCCTGCACCAGCCGTATGTGGGCACCGAACATGTTCTTTTGGGCCTTATCCGCGAGGCCGATGGCTTGGCTGCGCAATCGTTGGAGCGCCTGGGCGTCACCTACGACGGCGTGGTGGCCGGCATTCGCGAATGCGTGGCTATCGACGAGTCCGCCGACGTCTCGGGTCACCTTTCCTTCACGCCCCGCGTCAAGCGCGTGCTGGAAAACAGCCTGCGTGAGGCCATGCAAATGGGCCAAAGCTACATCTCCACGGAGCATCTGCTGCTCGGCATCGTGCGCGAGGGCGAGGGCACGGCCCTTGAGGTCTTGGGCCGCATGAACGTGACGGGCGATGCTATTCGCAGCGCCCTGAACGATCTGGTGGGCCAAAGCCCGGTCTATGCTGGCCGCAACGCCTTCGACGGCGTCACGCGCGAAGGCGAAAGCGTGCTCAAGGAATTCGGCACCGACCTGACCCAGAAGGCGCGCGAGGGCAAGCTTGACCCGGTCATTGGCCGTGCGGGCGAAATCGAGCGCGTCATGCAGATTCTTTCCCGTCGCCAGAAGAACAACCCGCTGCTCATCGGTGAGCCAGGCGTCGGCAAGACGGCCGTGGCCGAAGGCTTGGCCCAGCTGATCGTGTCCAACCAGGTGCCCGACATCCTGCGCGGCAAGCGCCTGTTCACGCTGGATGTATCTGCGCTGGTGGCCGGCTCAAAGTATCGCGGCGAATTCGAGGAGCGCCTGAAGAAGTGCATCAAGGAGGTCCAGGATGAGGGCGATATCATCCTGTTCATTGACGAGATGCACACTCTCATCGGGGCAGGATCGGCCGAAGGCTCCATCGACGCCGCTGCCATCCTGAAGCCGCCGCTGTCCCGTGGCGAGATTCAGGTCATCGGCGCCACCACCATCGATGAATACCGCAAGCGTCTGGAGAAGGACAGCGCCTTGGAGCGCCGTTTCCAGGTGGTCACGGTGGGTGAGCCCAACGAGGAGCAGGCTGTGCGCATCATGCAGGGCTTGCGTGACAAGTACGAGGCCCACCACAAGGTTCACTACTCCGAGGAAGCGTTGCAGGCGGCGGTATCGCTGTCCACGCGCTACATCCAGGATCGCTATCTGCCGGACAAGGCCATCGACGTCATGGACGAGGCCGGCGCCCGCATGCGCATTCGCAACATGACGCTGCCCGACAGCGTTAACGATCTTGATGAGAAGCTGCGTGTGGTGCGCACGCGCAAGGAGCGCGCCATCGGCGATCAGGACTTCGAAGGCGCAGCCAAGCTGCGTGACGAGGAGGCCCAGCTGAAGCAGGAGCGCGAGGCTGCCATCAAGGAGTGGGAGGCTGATTCCGCTAAGAACATCCAGGAGATTTCGGTACAAGACATTGCCGATGTTGTCTCCATGACCACGGGCGTGCCGGTCTCCAATCTGACCGAGGCCGAAACCGAGAAGCTTTTGCGCATGGAAGGCGTGCTGCATGAGCGCGTCATCGGCCAGGACGAGGCCGTGACGGCGCTGTCCAAGGCCATTCGCCGCAGCCGTGCAGGGCTGAAGGACCCCAAGCGCCCGGCGGGCAGCTTTATCTTCCTGGGCCCCAGCGGCGTTGGCAAGACCGAGCTTTCCAAGGCTTTGGCTGAATTCCTGTTCAATTCCGAGGACGCGCTTATCAGCCTTGACATGTCCGAGTACATGGAAAAGCACAGCGTGTCGCGTTTGGTGGGCAGCCCTCCGGGCTATGTGGGCTTCGACGAAGGCGGCCAGCTGACCAAGGCGGTGCGCCAGAAGCCGTATTCGGTTGTGCTGTTCGATGAGATCGAGAAGGCCCATCCGGATGTCTTCAACATCTTGTTGCAGATTCTGGAGGAAGGCCGTTTGACGGATTCCCAGGGACGCACGGTGGACTTCCGCAACACGGTCATCATCATGACGTCCAATGTGGGTGCCCAGCAGATTGCCCAGACCACCAGCCTGGGTTTCGGCGGCACCGACAACCGCGGCCTTTCCGACAAGGAAATCCGCAGCCGCGCCATGGCCGAGCTGAAGAAGATGTTCCGCCCGGAATTCCTGAACCGCGTGGACGAAATCATCGTCTTCAAGAGCCTGGGCACCGATGAGCTTATCCAGATCGTCAAGCTGATGGTGGCCGATCTGCGCGAGCGTCTGATCGAGCAGAACATGACCATCAACCTGACCGATGAGGCCTGCCAGCTTATCGTGAAGGAGGGCACCGACGTTACCTATGGTGCTCGTCCTCTTCGCCGTGCCATCCAGCACCTGCTGGAAGACGAGCTTTCCAACCAGATTTTGGAAGGCAAGTGGACCAGCGGGTCGGTCATCGATGTTGACGTGGTCGACGGCAAGCTGGAATTCACGGCTGGCACGGGCAGCATCCCGGCTCCACGCAAGCGCGACAGCATTGCCAAGGACACCGAGCTTCTGCTGACCAATTTCGACTTGTCGCATGCTGGCCTGCCCAGCGGAGGCTCCCAGTCCGACGGCGCAGCCGATTAATTTGCATTTGAATCTCGCAGATAAGCCCCGATTGAGGGGCTTATCTGCGTTTTTAGGGGCATAAAACACGTTCAAAGGCGCAAAAAGCGGGTACCCCTTCATGCCCTTTTGATAAGATTGGGTAAGGCTTGTAACGGGGAGGCTTTTCATCATGCCGAAGATCATAAATGCGGCTGCATCCAGCTTGGATTTGGACGCGCCAAAGGTATTTGCCGATGTTGTAGATATGGACGCCTTGTCCGCGCCGGTCGCGGCTTTGCAAGGCAAGGTGGCGAAAAAGCCCCTTGCGGCGGCTATCGTTTTGGCGGGTGGAAGCGGTGAGCGCTTTGGTCATGAGGGCGGCAAGCAATTGGTTCAGATTGCAGGACGTCCGGTTCTCTCTTGGTCGTTGGAGGCCTTTGATGCTTGCCCGGAGGTCGGTCTGATCGTTTTGGTTTGTCCGGAGGACCGCACGGAGGAATACCTGAAAGAAGCCGTAGAGCCGTACGACTTTGTGACGTCTATCGTCACCGCTGCGGCGGGCGAGATTCGCCAAACCAGCGCCTTCAATGGCCTGGAGATGGTTCCCGACGACTTCGAGTTTGTGGCCATGCATGACGGTGCCCGTCCCATGATTTCCCCCGAGCAGGTAACGCACTGCATCAACACCGTCAAGGGGAACCCCGACTGCGACGGTGCCGTTTTGGCTTTTCCCGCGGTCGATACGCTGAAGGTGGTCGAGAACGGCTCGATTGCCGGCACGCCCGATCGCCGCGTGTTCTGGAATGCCCAGACGCCACAGGTTTTCCGCACCGGCTTGTACCGGCGCGCTCATGCAGCGGCTTTGTCGGATGGCTTTGTGGGCACCGACGATTCCTCTTTGGTGGAGCGCCTGGGCGGCAACGTGGTCATCGTTGAGGGCGTGCGCAACAACATCAAGCTGACCATGCCCGAGGATTACCTGGTCCTTAGCTTGTCGCTGCACGCCTCCAGGATGTAGGGGCAAGCGCATGGATGCACGCGATCTTCGCATCGGGCAAGGCATGGACGTGCATGCCTTTGCGCCCGACCGCAAGCTTATCTTGGGCGGGGTCGACATTCCGCATACGCAGGGGCTTTTGGGGCATTCCGATGCCGACGTGCTGGCCCATGCCATCGCTGATGCGCTGCTTGGCGGCGTGCGCGGGGGAGACATCGGCAAGCTGTTCCCGGACACCGATCCGGCCTACAAGGACGCGGATTCCTTGAAGCTTTTGGCCGCGGTGGCCCAATTTGTGCGGGATGCTGGCTATGAGATCCTGGATGTGGACAGCGTCATTGCGGCTCAGGCCCCCAAGCTTTCTCCGTACAGAGACCAAATGCGCCAAAACTTGGCCGATGCTATGGGCATCTCGGTGGACAACGTAGGCGTCAAGGCCACCACCACCGAGCATTTGGGATTCGAAGGCCGTGAAGAGGGCATCTCCGCCACGGCCGTCGCTTTGCTTTGTCGATGTAAATAAAGGCTCGTTGGCCAACGAGCCTCTTCGTTGCCGCACGTAGAGTGCGCTATGATAGCTTCTACTGAAAATGACCCCAGGGAGGTTTCTCCATGATTAAGCTTTATGACACCAAGCTGCGCCGCAAGGTGGAGCTTGATCCTATCAACCCGGGCAAGGTGGGTATGTACGTGTGCGGCCCTACCGTGTACAACCGCATCCATATTGGCAATGCCCGTACGTTCATCAGCTTTGATGTGATCAGGCGCTACCTTGAGTATCGCGGTTTCGAAGTGACGTTTGTGCAAAACGTCACCGACGTTGACGACAAGATTATCAAGCGCGCCAACGAGGAAGGCCGCACAGCCGAAGAGGTGGCGGCCGAATACACCAAGGCCTTCATCGAGGACATGCATGCCGTCGGCGTTGAGGATCCTACGGTTCGTCCGCGCGCCACCAAGGAGATTGGCGAGATGATCAAGCTGGTCAAGAAGCTGATCGAGGGTGGGCATGCCTACGAGGTGGAAGGCGACGTGTATTTCTCTGTCCGCAGCTATAGCGGTTATGGCGCCCTTTCGGGTCGCAACATCGACGAGATGGAAGGTGGTCATCGCGAGCTTCGGGCCGACGGCCAGGGCTTGGAGGACCGCAAGCGCGACCCGCTGGACTTCGCACTGTGGAAGGCTGCCAAGCCAGGCGAGCCTTCTTGGGGAAGCCCGTGGGGCAAAGGCCGTCCGGGTTGGCACATCGAGTGCTCGGCCATGTCCGATAAGTACTTGGGCCTGCCGTTCGACATCCACGGTGGCGGCTCCGATCTGGTGTTCCCGCATCACGAGAACGAGCGCGCGCAATCTGAGGCTGCTAGCGGGTGCACCTTCGCCAACCATTGGATGCACTCTGGCATGTTGCAGATTGCCAACGCCGAGACCGGCGAGGCCGAGAAGATGTCCAAGAGCTTGAACAACTTCCTGTTGCTGCATGAGGCGCTGGAGATCGTGCGTCCCGAGGCGCTGCGCATGTTGATGCTGCAGACACATTACCGCAGCCCCTTGGTGTTTGGCGATGTGCGCCTGGCCGAGGCTGACGCCGCCCTTTCCCGCATCGAGACCGCCGTTCGCAACGCCGACTGGTGGCTGAAAAACCAGCAGGATGCCGAAGGCGACGCGCAGGCTGACGCCGCGCTGGATGCCGCCGTTGCCAAGGCGCGCGAGTCCTTCGTTGCCTCCATGGATGACGACTTCAACGCGCCCGAGGCCTTGGGTGCCGTCTTCACGCTGGTGAGCGACCTGAATGGCGCCGTGGGCGCCGCCGCTGCCTCCAAGGAGAGCGTTGAAGCTGCGCGTAACGCGGTTGTCGAGCTGATGGATTGCTTTGGTGTTGACGTCACGAAGGCTCCTTTGGGCGGCGAGAGCTACCCCGAGGAGGTTTTGGCCTTGGCTGCCGAAGTTGCAGGTTATGCTGGAACCGACAAGGCTGAGGCGGTTGACGCTCTGCTTGAGGCGCGTGCCGAGGCCCGCAAGGCCAAGGACTGGGGCAAGGCGGACGCTGTGCGCGATGGGCTGTCTGGCTTGGGCTTCGTGATCGAGGATACGCCGCAGGGCGCTCGCGTCACGTTTGCATAAGGTTTTGTCGTATATGAACAAGGCGTAGGCTTTGCCTGCGCCTTTGTTGTTTGGGGCCCTTTTGGGGCTTTCCGACAATGCTCCCGCGCGGCCCCTCGCCCCTGGCTGCCTTGCGACTCCACGCTCCGCTGCTCGGGAAACGCGTGTGCGTTTCCCTCGTGCGCTTCGCTGCTTCGCATAGTTTAGGAAAGTCGCCCTTTAGGCGACTTTCTTTTTGCGCTCAGAGTCGCGCAAGGCAGCCAGGGGCGAGGGCCGCGTGGGGGCGCGTAGGGTGCCTTTTACAGGGGCGGTCCGAAAAATCGTTCGTAGTTTTGTTGAAATGGGTCTGACTTTCAGCAAAACCCCAGGTCACATTTTTAGAGGCGCCAAAAACGCAGAACTACGAACGATTTTTTGGGAACCCTCGAGTAGAACCGTCGCATGGGCTTCCTGCGTTAGGCTGCGCTAGCCCTCCGAAAGCAGTGCCACCAAATCTTCGCGCGAAAGCGAGCCAAGGGATGCCCCTTGCGCGTCAAGCACCTGGTCAGCCAGGTCGCGCTTGGACTGCTGCAGCTTCAAAATGCGCTCCTCGATGGTGTTTTGAGCAATCACCTGGTACACCGTGACAGTCTGCTGCTGCCCGATGCGGTGGGCGCGGTCGGTGGCTTGACGTTGCGCGGCCTCGTTCCACCAAGGATCAGCATGGATGACCACGCTGGCGCCGGTAAGGTTAAGCCCCGTCCCTCCTGCCTTCAGGGAGATAAGGAAAACGGGGGTACTATCCTGGTTGAAGCGGTCCACCAGCATGACGCGCTGCTTTTTGGGCGTTTTGCCGGTGATGGTGTAGTAGGCCAGCTTGCGGTGACGCAGCTCCTTGGCTACCAAGTCCAAAAAGCTGGTGAACTGGCTGAACAGCAGCACCTTTTGCCCCGAGTCCTCGGCGGCGGCAATCAAGTCCAGCATGGCTTCCATCTTCACGCCGGCATCCGAGTAGTTCTCATACAGCAAGCGCGGGTCGCAGCAGATTTGGCGCAAGTGCGTCAGCTCCGCCAAAATGGCAATCTTGCCCTGGCTGATTTCGTCTTCCTGCTGCCCCTCAATCTGCTGGCGGAGGCGCTGTTCGTGCGCATCGTAGAGCTTGCGCTGCTCGTCATCCATCCTGCAGCTTATGACTTGCTCCAGCTTGTCGGGCAGGTCCTTCAGCACGTCTTTTTTGCAACGGCGTAGGATAAAGGGTCCCACCAAGTGGCGAAGACGCTCGCTCGCTTGCTCGTTGCCGCCGACGATGGGCAGCTCGTAGCGCTCCTTGAAGCGGTTGTAGCTGCCAAGCATGCTCGGCATCAGGAAGTCGAAGATGCTCCAAAGCTCGCTCAGGCGGTTCTCGATGGGGGTGCCGGTCAGGGCCAAGCGGTGCTGGGCGTCAATCTTTTTGACGCAGCGGGCAACCTGGGTGGCGTGGTTTTTGATGTATTGCGCCTCGTCGATGATGCAGGCGAAGAATGCCCTGCTCTTCCAGTCCTCGATGTCGATGCGCAGTGAATCGTAAGAGGTGATAAGTACTTCAGTTTTGCTGTTCCCGCGGGCCAGCTGGCGGCTTTCTTTGCTGCCGGCCACGGCCTCCACCCGCAAGCTTGGCGCAAATTTGGCGAACTCAGCCTGCCAGTTGTAGACCAGGCTGGCGGGGCACACGATAAGCGCGGGGCTTCCCGCTAGATCCTTGCGGCGATGAAGCAGTGCGCTTATGACCTGCAATGACTTGCCGAGGCCCATCTCATCGGCCAAAATGCCGCCTAATCCCAAGTCAAGCAGCAGGTTCAACCACTTAAAGCCCTCCTTTTGATAGGGTCTGAGCACGCCTGCAAGCGCACGGGGGATGCTATGGTTTGCCACCTGGCCTGCGTCAAAGGATTCTATGAACGCCTTAAACGAGGTGTCCTTGCTCTGCTCCTCGAGTTCCGCGTCCAGCAAAAATGCCTGGTAAAGCGGCAAATCAAGGTCTTGAGCCATCAGCTGCTTCTCGGTCAGGTTGAGCCCGGTGTAAAGTGTCTCCAGCTGGTCAAGGCCCATGTCAGCACCGGCGGTGCCCGCAAGGCTGAGCAGGCTGCCGTCGCTTAGGCGGTGGTAATGCTTGCGTTTGCGGTAACTTTCCAAAAGCGCGCTTAACTCTTCAGGCGGCAGGTCGCTTACCTGCGTCTTCATGTTGATCAGGTTGCCGACCAGGCTTACGCCTACCTGGATGCGCGGCGGCGTGGTAACCACCATGCGGTCGAAGGCCGGCGTGGTGAAGACTTCGCCGATAAGCTTCAGCTCCGAAAGGCCTTGGAATACCAAGGCAGCAGCCTCGTCCACCGTTTGGGTGCAAGCCGTGCCCTCAGGCGTTTGAAGCGGCAGGAAGCGCAAGGCGGTGTTGCAGGCTGCGGCCTCGGCGGCAATATCGCGCCCGGCGCGATTTTCAGGCGTGGCCGCCTGAAGCGGGTTGAAGCTTTGCAGCCCATAGAGAGCCTTAATGCGGCACACGCAGTTGTCGTCGGGCTTGTCCAGGTAGAACTCTATCTTGCAGGGAACGGGCTTCAGAGCCTCCAGCTCTTGGGGAGCTTCGATATGCAGGCACTCCTGCAATTGGGGCAACAGGCTGGCGCAAAACGCCGGAAGATCGCTTTCGGCTATGGTCAGCCGGTCATCCCAGCTGCAATAGACGTCGCGCAAAAATTCCGCACAGGGGGCGAAGTCTTTGGTGCAGCGGTAAAACACATGGTTGATGATCACATAGGCACGCTCGTCGAAGGCTATGACGTTCAGGCTGTCATCGCGCAGGATCTCATAGCCGTCCTCGAAGGGCTGGATGCGCAGTTTCAGCGGCGGATTGCCGGCGCTAATGCGCGCTATCTCGGGCGAGGCGCCAAAGCGTTTGCCGTCGTCGTACAGAAAGGGGACGCTTCCGTATGCGTCCAGCAGCTCAATGGCGTCAAGTTGGCCGAGCACCAGGTCACGCCCTACATGGGCGCTGCCAAATTGGTAGCTTTTCCCATAGCGCGTGCGCGTCTCGTCGGGGGCCACCAGGCGCTTAAGCACGCGAATGACGTCTTGGGCTTGGGGCGTGAACAGCGTTATGTCATGCGTGAAGGCAAGCTTCTTGCCGTATTCAAAGTATTCGCGGTTTTCCAGCAAGCGCAGGAAGTCCGAGATGCCTTTGATCACGTAGCTGGCATGCAGGCTGACCAGCTTGAAGCGCGCGGTCAGCCCGCCATAGGCCTCCTCCAGCGTCATCTCCAGCGAGAGCGTTCCTTGCGGCACGGATTTTTCAGGGTCGTAGGCGCGCAGGTTGGCGCTTGGCAGGCTTTTGGCCAAAAGGCGTGAAAGCGAGGGGCTGGTCTGAGCCTGCGTTTGTCCTTTGTATCCCTGGAAAGTGTGGGGCTTGTCCAAAAACAACAAGGCCACAGCGCCAGCGTGCTTGCACATGCCAGGGTATTTGCGGTGGGCGGGGCAGGTGCAGTAGTAGTCGACCACCTTGTCGCGCGCCTCGTCCAGCGTGACCGAGGCATCATAGCCGTCATCGCCCATGGAGCTTTCCACAAAGGCGTCCAGGTTGGTGTAGCGGCCGTATTCCACGCGGCGGTCCTGCACCATGTAGCTTTCTTTCATGATGGCGCGGGCGCGGCTATAGGTGGTGCTGAAGCATTCGTCGCGAACTGCTTGCTGCGTGAGCATGAAGGCCTCTATTCGTGACGGGCGCTGCGGCGAAACTGCCGTATGCGCAGGTAGCTGCCAGCGGGTATGGGCTGCTCGGCCTCAAATGAATACAGCGCCACCGATCGGTTGGCCACGCTTGCTGCCTGAGGAACTCCCAAGCCCAGGTGTTGCCCCAGGTCAGGGCCGAGTACCAGGCCCGCTTCGCCTTCGGGCGCCGCAACCACGATAGGCCCTCCCTGGGAGTCGACAGGTTCGGGGTGCCAGGTCAGGTTGCGCACGGCAACGCTTTGCGTGGCAGCACGCGGGATAAGCGCCTCAAGCGCGTCGCCTTCGGCAAAGCGGTTGCGGCAGCGGGCAATCAGGCGGTAGCGCCCGCCGTTAAGCTGCTCGCACCCCAAAACGTCGGCCACATGCAGGCATTCCTGCTGGTAGCCATCGTAGTCAGGGGCCTGCTGGGCTTCCCCGAAGAAGAAACCGGTGTTATAGGGCCTGTGGCTTACGGTCAGAAGCTCGGGTTCTACCAGGGCAGGGTCTTCGCCATCAAGCACGCGCCGATAGGCGTTGACCACGCTTGCCACATAGAAGGCCTTCTTGTTGCGGCCTTCGATCTTGATGGAGTTGACGCCGGCTTGCTCTAGCAGGTCCAAATGGGCCAGCATGTTCAAATCCTTGGCGTTCATGATGAACGTGCCGCGGTCGTCCTCCTCCACGGGGAAGTGCTCACCCGGGCGTTTCTCCTCTTCAAGGGTGTACTGCCAGCGGCAAGGTTGGGTGCAGTGGCCTTTGTTGGCGCTGCGCCCGGTAAGGTAGCTGCTAATAAGACAGCGCCCCGAAACCGCCATGCACATGGCGCCATGGGCGAAGGCTTCGATTTCCAGGTCGGGCGGAAGCTGGGATCGCATGGAGGCGATGTCTTCCAGGCTCATCTCACGCGCGCAGACGACGCGCTTGGCGCCCAGGTTGTACCACATGCGGGCGCTCTCCGCGTTGGCCACGCTGGCCTGCGTGCTCACATGAAGCTGCACGTGGGGGGCGTGTTTTTGCGCCAAAGCGAAGGCGCCCAGGTCGCTTATGATGCACGCGTCCACTTTTGCCGCCTCAAGGGCCTCGAAGAAGGCCGGCAGCTGCGGAAGGTCTTCTTGCATCATGAGGACATTGCAAGTCACATGCACCTTGACGTCGGCGGCGTGGGCTTGACTCACGGCAGCAGGAATGCTGTCGAGCGGGAAGTTGGCGGCGCGGGCTCGCATGCCAAAGCGGTCTGCGGCCAAATAGACGGCATCGGCGCCGAAGCGGACGGCGGCGCCAAGCTGCTCGAATCCGCCTGCAGGGGCCAGAAGCTCCATTGAGATAGGTCGGGGCATTAGGCGAAAGCCCTAGAACATCATGAAGATCTTGGCCAGTACGAAGCCGATGACGCCGCACGCGGGGAAGGTCAGAATCCAAGCCAAGACCATGTTGCGGGCGGAGTCCCATTTGACGGAGCGCAGGCTTTTGCCGGCGCCGACGCCCATGATGGCTGCGGTGGAGCAATGGCTGGTGGAAACCGGCATGCCCGTCAGCGTGGACACCAGCAGGGTGGTGACGGTGGTAACGGAAGCGGCAACGCCTTGGTACTTCTGAAGCTTGACCATGTCCATGGCCACGGCTTTGATGATCTTCTTGCCGCCCAGGAAGGTGCCGGCAGAAATGGCCACGGAGCAAAGGATCATCAGCCACAGCGGGAAGCCGTTGGCTTGGGATACGTCCATGCCGAAGCTGAGCATGATGCCCATCATGGCAATGGACATGAACTTCTGGCCGTCCTGGGCGCCATGCAGGCAGCTAAGCAGCACCGCGCAAACATCCATGATGATGGCGCATGCCTTGTTTCCTGTCTTCAGATTGACGTGAGCAAAAAGCTTGCTGATTAATTTCAATATGAGCCAGCCAATAAGGAAGCCCGCCACCAGCGAAAACACCATGCCATACAAGACCTTGGCCCATTCGCCTATAACAACGCCTTCAACGCCGTTCAAGGCGATGGCGGCGCCGGTGATGCCAGCAATCAGGCTGTGGGACTTAGAGCAAGGAATGCCGAACAGCCAGCAGAACACGCCCCATCCGATGGCGCCTATCATGGCCGCTACCAGCGCCATAAGCGCCGTGTGGGAATCTCCTGACAGATTGACCATGTTGAACATGGTGGAAGCGACGGCGGTGCTGATGAAGGTCATGCCGATAAGGCCGACCATGTTGAAGATGGCCGCCAGCCAAAGCGCGGTTTCCACTTTCATGCAGCGGGTGGACACGGCGGTGGCAATGGCGTTGGGGGCGTCAGTTGCTCCCGAGACGACGGTGACGCCGATGACCAGGAAAATGATGACGCCCAGCATGGGATAAGCAGCCATTTGGCTGATGATGGCGACAAGCGAAAGGTCCATAGTTCCCCCTAAAGCGCGTAGCCGAACCAACCCCTTGGGGCCGGTGGGTGAATCAAAGTTGGCTCCATTATACAGAAGGGCAGGGCCTAACTGGGACAACAAAGGCTATTTAGAGGGTTTTGCCGTCAAATGAATCAAGGCGAAAACCTCAGGTGAATGGCGAAAACTTCATGCTAGGGGGCGTCTTTACTGCTTATGTGCGACTTTGCTGTGTGGCCAGCGCTTTTTGCTCCTGCTGGAGGGAAAAGTACTGGCTGCACGCCCTTTTCTCTCACAGCCAGTACGGTGGCCCGCAAAGGCGCCAGATTTACAGTCCGCGGGGCATTTTGCGCGAAGTCGCCTTTTTTGTGGGAAAATAGGTTCGAAAAACAAAACGAAACATGTTGGGACACGACGTCATGTCAGCGCAATTCAACATCAAAGCGGCTAAGCCGTCTGCCATAGCTTGCCTGCAGGCAGAGCTGGGCTTGCCGCGCTTCATCGCGGCTACGCTGGTTGCTCGCGGAATCCAAACGCCTAAGGATGCCCTGCACTTCTTCCAGCCGTCGCTTGATCGTGATTGGATGAGCCCCTATCTCATTCCGGGTTTGGCTGACGTTGCAGAGGTGGTGGAGCGCGCCATTAGGCAGAATCGCCACATCCTGGTGTATGGCGACTTCGACCTTGACGGCATCAGCGCCACCACGGTCCTGACGCGAGGCCTTCGCCGTTTGGGGGCTACGGTGCTGCCGTTTATCCCACGTCGCTTTGAAGAGGGTTATGGCTTGTCGACGCAGGCTTTTGACCGCGCCCTTACCATTGACCCCGAAATCAGCCTGGTGGTCACCGTTGACTGCGGCATAGCCTGCAAGGATGCCGTGGCCGAGCTGGTGGCTCGCGGCGTGGAGGTGGCCATCACCGACCACCATGAGCCTGCCGACCTGGTGCCTCAGGGCGTGCCTGTGGCCGATGCGAAGCTGGACCCAGAGTGCAAGAGCGATATCTTGGCCGGCGTGGGCGTTGCCCTGAAGCTGGTCCAGATGCTGGGCGGACGCATGGGCAAGCCCTACCTGTGGCGTGAATACACGGACTTCGCCACGTTGGGCACCGTGGGCGACCTTATGCCCATGCTGGGGGAGAATCGCGCCTTGGTGGCTGAGGGGTGCGCAGTCATAAACAAGAACCCGCGTCCGTGCATCGCCGCCCTGCTAGCCACGTCGGGTGCTGCCGACAAACTGGTGACTGCTGCAAACCTAAGCTTCTCGCTGGTACCGCGCCTCAATGCGTCAGGCCGCATGGGAGATGCTCAGCTATCCCTTGATCTGCTGATGACGGATGACTTTGACCAGGCTTGCCAGCTGGCCGAAAAGCTGGAGGCCGTCAATGACCAACGTCGCTCCATAGAGGCGGATCTTTCCGAGATCGCCAAGGAAAAAGCTGCGCGCATCCACTGCGGTCAGCGCGCCTTGGTGGTTTGGGGCAAAGATTGGCATGAAGGCGTGAAGGGCATTGTGGCCAGTCGCCTGGTCAACCAGTACGGCGTGCCCTCGCTGCTGTTCACCATCGACGGTGACGAGGCCCGAGGCAGTGGGCGCACGGTGGGTCAGGTCAATCTCTTCAAGGCTGTGGAAGCCTGCGCCGATCTGCTCACGCGCTTCGGAGGGCACGATGCCGCGGTCGGCGTGACGCTGCCGGTGGCAAACTTGGAGGCCTTTAGCCAGCGTTTGTGCGAATACATGGACAAGCTCCCGGCGGACGACTTCAGCCCGCGCGTGGAGATCGACGCTTTGGTGGACTTGGAGGAACTCACGCTTGATTCCGTGGGCAAGCTGGAACTGCTTGCTCCTTTCGGCCAGGAAAACCAGATACCCACCTTCCTGGCCCGAGACGTCACGCTTACCAATTGCCGCGCGGTTGGCTCGGAGAAGAACCACCTGAGCTGTTCGCTTTCCGACGGCCGCTCAACGGTGGCCGGCATCATGTTCCACTGCAAGGACATCGACATGCTCATGCGCACGGACAGCGTGGTCAACGCTGCTTTTCAGGTGCAGATTGACGAATGGCGTGGGCGCAAGTCCGTGAAGGCCATGCTCAAGTTCTTGTCACCTGCCCAAATATGTCAAGGGCTGGTGGCGTGCCTTAACCCCGACCATACGCTCTTTGTAAGCGGCCTATATAATTCGCAAGACGAAGAGGCCGTGGTCGAGGACACGCAGCAATGCTTAGGCGCCGTTCGGGCCTACGAGCTCATGTTGGAGTCCAATCGCCAGAAGTGGCAGGTTCGCGCTGCGGAAGACCCTGCTGCCTTGCGCAATGCCGTGGTGCAGGCTCTTATCGGTCAAGGCGGTCTGCACGAATCGCAACGCCAGGTGCTTGACTACTTGTCCCAGGGCCTTTCCACCTTGGCCGTTATGGCCACAGGCCGCGGGAAGTCGCTCATCTTCCAGGTGCATGCTGCGGTCAGCGCCTTGGCATATGGCCAACGCAGCCTGTTTGTGTACCCCCTGCGCGCTCTTATTGCCGATCAGGCCTACCACTTGTCGGAGGCCTTGGAGCGCTTCGGTGTGACATCGGCGGTCCTGACGGGCGAAACCACGCCGGAGGAGCGAAACCGCGTTTACGCCGGCCTGCGCGAAGGCGCCATCGACATCATCTTAACGACGCCGGAATTCCTGGTCATCCATGCCCAGCATTTGGCATCCCAGGCTCAGTTCGGCTTCATGGTCATCGACGAGGCTCACCATATGGGGCAGGCCCGTGGCGGATCCAGGCTTTCCTACGCAAGCCTGGGTAAGGTGGCCCGCTTGCTGGGCAATCCGACGGTTCTGGCCCTTACGGCTACGGCTTCCGATGGCGTGGCGCGTGACATTTTGGACATCCTGCCCATCGACAAGTGCGTCTTTGACGAGTCCTGCCGCGAAAACCTGATCATCGACGATCAGCGCAACCTGCGCAACAAGGATGACTACTTGGCCAACCTGGTGGCCTCGGGCGAAAAAACGGTCGTTTACGTCAACTCGCGCGAGCAGTCGGTTGCCCTGGCGCGCAACCTGCGTCGACGCGTGCCCCACATCGCTCCGCTTATCGGCTTCTACAACGCGGGCCTTTCCCGTGCCGAGCGCCAAAAGGTGGAAGAGCTGTTCCGCGCCGATGCCTTGTCGGTGTTGGTGGCTACCAGCGCCTTTGGCGAAGGCGTGAACATTCCCAACATTCGCCACGTGGTGCTGTACCATCTGCCGTTCAACGAGATTGAGTTCAACCAGATGTCGGGCCGCGCGGGCCGCGACGGCACCCCTTCGGTGGTGCATCTGCTGTATGGGCGGGCGGACGCGGCCCTCAACGAGAGCATCCTGATGCAGATTACGCCTGACCATGGCACGCTGGCCCAGGTTTATAGGCGTCTTCGCCAAATGCAGCGCGAAACTACGGCTGATTGCTTTACGGTGAACAATGCCGATTTGGCCCATATGGCAAGCGACTCGTCGCATCGCGTGACGCCCGAGGCGGCGGCATGCGGCGTGTCGGTGTTCCGGGAGCTGGGGCTTATCGAGACACATACGACGTTTAGCGCGGGAACCGTCACGCGCACCATCAAGGTGAATGAGGGCGCAAGCCGCGTAGAGCTTACCGATAGCATTCGCTACCGAGAAGGCTTGGGGGAGCGAGAAGTCTTTAACGACTTCAAGGATTGGGCGTTTAGGACGGATGGACCCACTTTGCGCATACGCGTGAGCCGTCCTATTGTTCCCGACGATCAAGATATACGACAGAGAGGGACCGATGATGACGAGTGATCCGTCCTTTCGTGAAGAAGACATTATGCTAGGTGAGGCCCTCAGCGGCGACTCGACGGTTGCCGTTGACGTTATGCTGGGCCGCCCGCATGTGCATCAGCGCGCGCTTGAGGAAAGCGGCTTGGAGGACCATGCCGCCACCGCTACGCCCGAGGAGCGCTTCCAGGTGCTGCTTGACATGACGGAAAGCTACCTGACGGCCGAGGAGCAGGATTTGCTGCGCCGTGCCTTCGCCTTTGCGGACGCTGCCCACAAGGGCCAGTGCCGCAAGAGCGGCGAGCCCTTCGTTGCCCACCCGGTGGAAGTCGCCATCATTTTGGCCGACCTGCGCATGGATGCCGACACGCTGGCTGCCGCCTTGCTGCATGACACCGTGGAGGACACCGACACCACGCGTGAGGACTTGGAGGAGCTGTTCAACGACTCGGTGGCGGCGCTGGTGGATGGCGTGACCAAGATCACCCAGGTGGCCGTGGAAAGCCTTAACGATGAGCAAGCGGCCACTATCCGTAAGATGTTTGTGGCCATGAGCAAGGACGTGCGCGTCATCGTCATCAAGCTAGCTGACCGTCTGCACAACATGCGCACGCTTTCGGCCTTGCGTGAGGACAGGCGCATCTTCAAATCGCGCGAAACGCTGGAAATCTATGCGCCTATTGCGCATCGTCTGGGTATCAACTCCATCAAATGGGAGCTTGAGGACCTTTCCTTCTTCTACTTGGAGCCCAATAAATACAAGCAGGTCTCGCGCATGGTCATGGAAAGCCGCGCCGAGCGGGAGGCGTATTTGTCGGAGGTGATGGAGCAACTTCGGGTTGAGATGGACAAGATTGGCATCGATGCGCAGGTCATGGGGCGCCCCAAGCACCTGTACTCCATCTACCAGAAGATGATCAAGCGCGGCAAGGGCTTCTCCGAGATCTACGACCTTATTGCGGTGCGCATCATCGTGAAGGACATCAAGGACTGCTATTCGGCCTTGGGCGCGGTCCATACGCTGTGGCATCCCATGCCGGGGCGCTTCAAGGACTACATTGCCATGCCCAAGTTCAATATGTACCAAAGCTTGCACACCACGGTGCTTGGACCCGCGGCCCGACCCCTTGAGGTGCAGATTCGCACCGAGGAGATGCATCGCGCCAGCGAATTCGGCGTTGCTGCCCATTGGCGTTATAAGGAAAACGGCGGCAAGCCCACGGGTGACAAGCTTGACCAGCAGCTGGCGTGGCTGCGCGAGGTGGTCGACTGGCAGGACGAGACGCAGGATTCGCGCGAGTTCTTGAAGTCGCTGAAGTTTGACCTTGAGGAGCAGGAGGTCTTCGTCTTCACGCCGAAGGGCAAGGTCATCAGCTTGCGAGCTGGCTCCACGCCGGTTGACTTCGCCTACGCCATCCATACCGAGGTCGGCAACCATTGCGTGGGAGCCAAGGTCAACGGCTCCATCGTGCCGCTGTCCTACCAGCTTCAGGTGGGCGACCGCGTGGAAATCCTGACGCAGAAGAGCGCCGTTCCGTCGCGCGACTGGCTCAACATGGTCAAAACGTCTTCAGCCCGCAGCAAGATTCGTTCGTACTTCAGCAAGGTCAGCCGCTCCGATGATCTGCAGAACGGCCGAGACAAGCTTTCACGCGAGATGCGTAAGCACGGTCTGGGCATCTCCAGCGCTCAGAGCATGCGCGCCATCCGCCAGGTGTCCGAGAACATGGGCTACAAGGATCCCGATGACATGTTGGTGCAGATTGGCAACAACAAAGAAAGCGCCCAGCATGTGGCAAACCGCTTGCTGAAGATCTTGGTCGACCGTGGATCCGAGGATGCGCAGCAGCCGGTCTTGGGCATGTCGGAAAACTCCACGGGCAAGATGGCCCCCATGATCACCTCCGTCAAAAGGCCCAAGCGCCATGAGACGCATTCGTCAAACGGCATTGTGGTCAAGGGCGTTGACGACGTTTTGGTCAGGCTTTCGCGTTGCTGCAACCCGGTTCCGGGTGACAAGATCATGGGCTTTGTGACGCGCGGCCGCGGCGTTTCGGTGCATCGGGCCGACTGCCCCAATGCGGTCGACCTCATGCGCACCCCGGAACGCTTCATTGAGGTTGAATGGGAGACCCAAGGCGTAAAGGATGCCCTGTACAAGGTGGAGATCCACATTGCGGCCCTTGACCGCTTCAACTTGCTGCGTGACGTGATGATCGCTTTGTCCGAGCTGGGCGTGAACGTGCTGTCCTGCAGCTCGGTTACGCACAAGGACGGCATCTTCGAGATGCGCTTCCTGCTTGAGATTGCCAACCCCAGCTTCATCGACATCATTATGAAAAAGATAAGCGGCGTCGAGGGTGTGTTTGAGGTGCGTCGCGCCATTGCCGGAAACCAGAAGAACAAGGCGAAGTAATTATGGCTGCACGAATTATCGACGGCGTTTGCGTTCCTGCTAAGTATCTGGTTATGGGGTACTTGCAGAATAACGTTTATGTGATTGATGACGGCGCGGGCACCATCGTGGTGGATCCCAGCTGCCATGCGGATGACATCTTGGGGACGCTAGGGGACAGGCCCCTCGACGCCATCTTCGTCACGCATTACCATTCCGACCACACGGGCGCCTTGGCTGAACTGAAGCAGCGCACGGGTGCGAAGGTGTACGCATCGGCCGAGGACGCGGTCTATATCCGCAACCCGCGCAAGGTGGGAACCAGCCCGGTCCCGCTGCAGGACCCCTGCGATGTGGATGTGGAGCTGGCCGACGGGGACATCATCCAGGTGGGCAACATGACCTGGAAGTTCATGTTGACGCCCGGCCACAGCAAGGGCAGCGGCTGCTTTTATTGCGCTACGCAGGACGAGCGCTTGCGTTCGGTTCTGCTCAGCGGCGACACGCTCTTTTGCGGCACCACGGGCCGTACCGATTTTCTGGGCGGCAGCGATGTGGACATGAAGGCCTCGCTGGAAAAGCTGTCCAAGCTGCCCGACGAAACGGCGGTATTGCCTGGACATGAGCGTTTCTCCACCATCGAAAGGGAGCGAGCGACTACCATGCTTAGGTGGGGTGTGCGTTAATCGTCGATGTGCGTTACACTTTGATTGGTCTAGTCTCGCCTGATGGGCGATAGGATAACGATGGTTGACAAGGGTTAGGAGACAACCATGGCAAAGAAGAACAAGGGTTTCGACTATTTTGACGAGTTTGCGAAGCTGGCTGATGTGTGCCTGGAGGCATCGGAGCTGTTGGTGGATTCGGTGAAGAGCTGGACCAATGCCGAGGACTTGCTCCCCGCCATGGAAAAGATGCACGTCATCGAGAACAAGGGCGATGAAATCAACCATGGCGTGTACCATCAGTGTGCCAAGGACTTCGTGACGCCTATTGAGCGTGAGGACCTGCTGGCTATGGCCCACAACCTGGACAACGTGGTGGATCTTATCGAGGACGTTCTGGTTTCCTTCTACATGTATGACGCTAAATACATGGCGCCGGGCACGCTGGAATTTGCCGAGCTTATTCACAAGAGCTGCAAGGCGTTGGACAAGTCCATGGACGACTTCCGCAACTTCAAGAAGTCCAAGAAGTTCCGCGAGCTGCTGATGGACATCAACAACTGCGAGGAAGAGGGCGACCGCCTGTATTTGAAGATCATGCGGGATCTTCACACCGAGCTGGACAACACCACCAACCCCATGCGCGTGATGGTATGGTCGCGCATCTTCGGCAACATGGAGAAGTGCTGCGACGCTTGTGAGCATGTGGCCGACACCATGGATACGGTGCTTCTGCGCAACGCTTAAAGACGAGGTCTTTTTTAGCGCCCGGCATTGCTGGGCGCTTTTTTCGTTTACGGATGAGGGTGCGTTCTTTCGGACGGTTGCGCAATCGGCAAGGCTGCCGATGTCTTATACTGCCTTTATCCAAGGGAAGAGGGACGCGATGAAGATACCGAAACAAGCTGTCTTTTTAGTGGCTTTGACGCTGCTTGTCGCCTTGCTTGTGGGATGTAGCGGGCCTTCGGCGGAAAATGCCAATAACGCCAACGCCAACGTTAATGAGGGCCAGACCAATGCGGCCACCCAAACCCCTCAAACGGTGTCTGGCGCTCCCGATAATCAAGCGGCGGAGGAGCCGGCCCAAAAGGAGGCCAAGACAAACGACCAGATAACCGTCGGCATTGCATGGCGCGCCGACCAGCAGGATTCCGGCTACGAGGCGCTGGCCTATATCTATCGCAACCTTGGCTGCCAGGTGGTGCTGATGGATCCCGTGCAATATGACGATTTCGAATATAACGCTGACGGCACGTTGTCTGCCGCCTTCGAGGGCAACAGCGGCATGCTCGCTCTTGATTACGCCCAGCAGCTGAAGGATGATCCCTTGAAATCTAACGCCGCTGAGCTGATGGAGGGAATCGACATGGTCATCTTCACCGGCGGCGAGGAGATAAGCCCCACGCTGTACGCGATTCCTAAGACCTATACCAGCGGCGAGGAAGACTGCAACGCCACGCGTGACGTGTCCGATTACGCGTTGATGGCCTATTGCCTGGCGCACGACATCCCGCAGCTTGACGTATGCCGCGGCATGCAGATGCTTGGCGTGGTGTCGGGCGATCAGATTCTGCCCGACATCAAGACCTACTACGAGCAGCAGGGCGTTTACTATCCCAACACGCATCGCGTCTTGCCGGGCACGCCTGATCCGGACTTCGTGGCCCACGACGTGGTGATTGATGACCAGAGCTCCATCTTCGCAGAGCTTGCGGGCGGCATTTCCGTTTGGGAAGACGCCCCAGCCTGGCACCACCAGGCCATCGAGGCGCTGACCGAAGGAGACAACCTGATCGCCACCGCTTCCACGACGGCCAACGGCATTTCCATCATCGAGGCTGTGGAGCGCACGGATCAGACCTTCGCCGTGGGCATTCAGTTCCACCCCGAGGCTTCTATCCGCATGCAATACACGGGGTCGAGCACCGTGGACAACTACAGCTCGCCTGAGCAATCGTGGGAGTTCTTCCAACGTGTTTTGGACAAGGCTTTTGGCTAGCATTGTGAGATGCTGACACCAGAAATATTACGATTCGATAGGTTGTTTTTAGAGACGAAAGGGCAAGAACATGCGTTGCAATGTATGTGGGACCGAAAATCCTGAAGGATATGCTTACTGCACCAAGTGCGGATCGCCGCTGTCAAGCAGCACACCGCAGCGGAAGGTTATCGACGAGGCAACGCCAACGCCGGTGGTTCGCGCGAAGTCCAAGACGCCGATTATCATCGGGGCCATTGTCGCGGCGGTCTTGGTCATCGTTTTGATCGTCGTGGGGGTGTCCATGAGCGGCAACAAGAGCCAAACCGCAACGAACAACAACGCTTCCACCACAACTCAGCAGGCAGCCTGGAGCAACCCCTTCACGGGTCATTCAGCGGGCGATATCGTCTCCTTCGGCACCTATGGCGGCGAGGACGTGACCTGGAGGATCCTGGAAGTCAAGAGCGGCACGGCGCTGGTCATCACGGAAAACGTGGTCGAGGCCGTTCCGTATTACAACTCCTACACGGCCACGTCGTGGAGCGGTTCCAACCTGCGTTCTTGGATGAACGGAACGTTCTACAACTCGGCCTTCACGTCTGAGGATCGTGCCATCATCTGCTCCACCACCGTTTACAACAGCGCAAACTCCACGACGGGTACCAGCGGCGGCAGCACCACGACGGACTATCTGTTCGCGCTGAACATGGATGAGGCCTATAAGTACTTCTCGTCCGACAGCGATCGCCTGGCTACGGCAACCAGCCACGCAAAGCAGTCGGGCGCGCAAGTGATTTCCGGCTCCAACGCCACTCCGTGGTGGCTGCGTACCCCGGGTAAGACTTCGCGTGATGCTTCCTATGTTTGGGGCGCATCGGGATACGTTGACTACAACGGCTATGGCGTCAACGAGTCGACGTATGGCGCGCGACCTGCCATGTGGGTAACGCTTTAAAGCCTGCTCGGTGGCCTGCCTGCCCCCTTGCCGTTGCGCAACGGCAAGGGGGCTTTTTCATGTATATTGTGTTTGCAGGGCAATCGATAGAGGGGAAAGACCATGTTTTGCACGAATTGCGGTTCCGAGAATCCGGCAGGAGTGACGTTTTGCACAAATTGCGGAGCCAGCCTGGCGAATCAGCAACAAACACCAGTCGTGCCGACGCAGCCGCAGGTTCAGCCCCGCGTTCAACCCCAGATTCAGCCGGCAGCCCAGCCTTCTGGGCAGTTTTATGCAGGCGTTCCCGTTCAGCAAAGGCCTGCTGATTTGCCGAAGAAGAATTACACTCCCGTTGTGATTGCCGCTATTGCCGCTATCGCCGTGGTTGCGGTGGTGGCCATTTTGGCGTTTTCGGGAGCGCTGGGGAACAAAGATGGCGCTTCCAACGACGTTTACAATCCCAATAACGTGACAAGCACGAGCAGCGCCAGCTCCAGCAACGCCAGCTCCGGCAGTACCGCCAGTACTTCTTCGGGATCCACGAGCACTACCAGCTCTTCGGCAAACAGCGATGCCGACGTTCAGTCGTATCAAAACCTGACCCGCTATTATGATGCCTTGGCCGACTACGACAGCCGCATTGCAGCCTGTGCCACGGATTTCAACAACAACTACGCCTTGGAGAGCTATTCGGATCGTCGCGCATACCTGTCGACCGCCCAGACGTTGAGCAGCGAGCTTTCTTCTTCCATCAGCAGCTTAAGCGCCACAAGCGTCTCTTCCAATTACGCCGGCACGAAATCCGAGATTCAGACATGCTATTCCGATTGCAAGAACCGCATCGACGTCATCATTGAGGCCTGGAACATCAGCTTGAAGTATTCGGTCCCCAAAAATCATAAGGACACCATCATTGCCCCCATTAAGCGCGACAGCGACGGCCAGAACAACCGCTACTACACCGATTTCAATAATCGCTATCCCAACTGCTGTCCGACCATCTAGATCAGAGCCGTTGATCAACTTTTGGCCGTCCTTTCGGGCGGCCTTTTTTGCGCATGGGCTTGTTTACGGTGTCGGGGTTTTGGGCTGCAAGCTTGCTTTGGTCTTCTGCCTTGCCGCTTAGCCGATGTGGCGTTACGGCCAACGCGTGAAAACGAATTGCTTTTGGCCGTAATGAAATTCCGCTTTGGGAAATTTACGGCCAAGCAGGCCGAAGAGGGGTTCCTTTGGACGTAAAGCGGCAAAGGCTTTCTGCTCTTTACGGCCAAAAGGGGGCTCCTGACCTTGTAATGGCCGTAATCGTAGATTCGCTGGTTTGCGTGGTCGGGCCTTTGTGCGGTCAGTGCTGAAAGGTACTTTAGGGCTTCTGGACGCAAAAACGCCGCCCCTAAGGGCGGCGCAATGGGAGGGCGGCGTAAAGGCTACTTGCGCGGGGAGCCGCACTTGTAGCAGAAGCCACCCGTGATGCCCGTGGCACCGCAGGAGCAGTTCCACGTACCCTGCGGAGCGGCAGCATTGACGGGGGCGGCATTCATCGGAGCCGTTGCTTGGGCGGCTGCTCGAGGTGCGGCTTGGGGAGCAGCAACAGGAGCGGTCTGCTCGAAGGTGCTGTCGGAAGCCTCGTTGCCAACAACCTGGCGGCGAATCTTACGAACGTCGCCCGGCATGCCAACAAACATCATGATGCATTCGAAGAAGATGCGGTTCAGGAACTGATTAACAACAAAGAAGATGACACCAGCGATCAGGCCGCCAAGTAAGAACAGCAGGGCATAGCCAAAGTTCAAGTTGAAGCCCCATACGAAGGCGATAAGCGGGAACGCTATAGAGGTGACGGTGATTTCAGATACGCAAATAACATTCAGGATTCGGAACAGGCCTTCCAGATGGAAATGGTCGAAATTGAAAAATTGGCCTAACTTGCTGTTGCGCTGAGTGCTTTTCTTGCTGACGAACATGATCATGATGCAAACGACCATGGCAATGAAGACGATGAACAAGAGGATGCCGACAATAATGAGGCCGACTCCGGAGGCGGCGGCGCTGCTGGTGCTGTACATTTGAGTTCCTTTCTCTTCATAAGGGCTGCCCGGTTTGGCCTGCCCTTGTTTTCTGATGCTTCGATGGTATCCGTACAAGTCAAGGCTTACGTTGCGCAACGGGTTCTTATTTTGGGGAAATACGCTAAACGTGTAAGATTGAGAAGTCCGACAAAAGTCCGACAGAGAAAGAAGGAGTGCTATGTTCTGCCCTTCTTGCGGGAAGCAGCTTCCCGACAATGCCAATTTTTGCAACGGTTGCGGCGCCAAGGTGAGCCGCCCTGCGGCTTCTGCGAATTCCGCCGGCCAGGCGTCTTCGCGGCAGCCTGGCGGCAACGCCCCTTATACCACCAACCCTGGATTTGCGGGCTTTTCCTCCCAGAAGAGCACGCGGGAAGAGCGCAAGGTGGATGCGGCTTTCCAGTTCGCCTCGGCAGAAGTGGGCCGCTTTACCCAAGATGTGGGTGCGGCCGCCAGCAAGGGCGCCAAAAAAGTTTCCACGGCTGCTTCCGCCAAGGCAACTTCAATGGTTTTCCCGGCCATCACGTTAGGGGTGGCTGCACTAATGATTGCTATTTCCTTGTTTGCTCCCATGCTTTTGGTGAGCACCTCCTACACGCATATAAGCAGCGGTGCCTCTGCGGCGTCAAGCATCATCAGCTCCTTAGCCTCCGAGGCGGGTCTGAAACTGGGAACGCTGGGATCTTTTTCGACGAGTTATCAGTTTTGGTCCTTGGGCAGCTGCGCTACCTGCATGCAGAGCTATGCTTCGGGATTAAGCGCGCTGGATACCTCGTTGAGCCACTATGTGACGTTTTGCCAGATCGCAACGCTTCTGTGTATGCTGGCCAACCTTTTGATGGTCGTCGGCTTCGTGGCGGTGATTGTCAGCTTTGTTCTTAACCTTGTTGGCAAGGGCAACAAGGCCATAACGATTGCTGGCCCGGTCTTCATGGCGTTGGCGGTAGTCATCGCTTCCATCATGACGTTTGCCATGGGTGGCATCACCATTGAAAAGCAGGTCTTCGGGTCTATGGGCTTCGGCGGTTTCCTGCTCATCATCATGGCAGTCGTCTTGGTGGTGCTGGCCTTTGTTTCCGTGGCCAAGGCGAAGTCGCGAAGGTAGCCCTTGCTGAGAGGGCGGCTCCGTGCTGCTTCTTGCGTTACGCTTCTGGGGCACGCCACATTCGTTGTGGCACAGCCGCAGACCAACTCCATGGGTGCGCGATTTCCACGCACCCATGGGGTAAAATCTGCAGGCAGCTTGGAGCCCCTTGCGAAAATCCCCTATAGGTGCGCGATTTCCACGCACCCATGGGGTAAAATCTGCAACCCGATTTTTGCGCCCTGCGAAAAACCCCTATAGGTGCGCGATTTCCACGCACCTATCGAGTCTTCGCCGGCGAAATAGCCCGCGAGGGGCCGATGGGTGCGCGACTTTCACGCACCTATGCCCCTTTTTCGCGGCGGCCCTTCCGGCCCCGCGCATCGCCCGGGCCCAGCCCCCGGCCGCCTTGCGGCTCCACGCCCAGGAGGGCTTCCTGGTAATGCTTCGCTGCAGAAGCTCCGCAGCCTTGCGCTTCGCATTTCGGGAAGCCCTTGCTTGGGAAACGCATGCGTTTCCCTCGTGCGCTGCGCTTCCTCGCCCTTTTCATGAAATTCGCCCCTTGGGCGAATTTCTGCTTTTGGCGCTCAGGGTCGCGCAGGGCGGTCGGGGGCCGGGCCCATAGGTGCGCGACTTTCACGCACCTATGCCCTTTGCCTAGCGCGCAAGTCGACAAGAAATCCATGCTTGGACGACCGATTGTGCAGGCAACGCTTCGGCCCAGCGGCTCCGTGCGGAACTCGCTTTGTGGGAATGCCCTGGGGAACACCTTGCCAAAGCATCAAAAAAGTCCCTGGCTCGGTAGAGCCAGGGACCTTCGATTTTGCGGGGCGCTTAAGCCCTTAGCGGCCTTTATTCATCTTGGCGGCAATTTCCTCGGCGGAAAGGGCCTTCTCCTCAAAGACTTCCTCCACGTCCATGCCAAAGGCGGTGTGCAGGCACTGCACGGCCTTGGCGCACTGGTCACCGTCCACAACCACCGACAGGCGAATGGGGGAGGTGCTGATGGCCAAAATGGAGATGTCGTTGTCAGCCAGCGTGGCGAAGGCCTTGGCGGCAACGCCCGGAGAAGACTTCATGCCAGTGCCCACCAGGCTGACCTTGGCAATGTTCTCGTTGACCGTCACGCCCGTGTGGCCCAGGTCGGTAAGGTCTTCCAGGGCCTTGCGAGCCTTGGGCAGGTCTTTGGACGGGCAGGTGAAAGAGATGTCGGCCAGGCCGTCGGCGGATGTGCCCTGGATGATCATGTCCACGCTGACGGAACGGGTGGAAAGGGCGCCGAACAGGCGGCCAGCAATGCCGGTGACGTCGGGCACGCCACGAACGGTGACCTTGACCTCGGACGTGTCATGAGCGATGCCAGTGATGACGGACTTCTCCATGGTTTCCTCCTTAACCAGAGTTCCGGGCTCATCTGAGAAGGCGGAACGGGAATGGATGACAACTTTGTATTTGCGGGCGAATTCGACGGCGCGCATCTGCAGGACGCCCGAACCGGCAGCGGAAAGCTCCAGCATGTCGTCGTAAGAGATTTCGTCCAGCTTGTGGGCGTGCGGGCAAACGCGCGGGTCGGCGGTGTAAACGCCTACCACGTCGGAATAGATTTGGCATTCATCGGCGCCAAGGCCATAGGCCACGGCAACGGCGGTGGTGTCGGAGCCGCCGCGGCCCAACGTGGTCATGTCGCCGTTCTTGTCGATGCCCTGAAAGCCGGCGACAACGGCAATGCCGTCGTTGTTGATGCATTCCATGATGCGCTCGTTGTCGACGCTGACAATCTTTGCCTTTTCATGGTGGCCGTCGGTCTTGATGCCGGCCTGGCGGCCCGAGAAGCTCATGGCGTGCACGCCCATGGCTTCGATGGCCATAGCCAGAAGGGTCATCGAGACCTGCTCGCCGGTGGAAAGCAGGCGGTCGACCTCGCGGGCAGGTGGATTGGGGTTCAAGGCGTCGGCCATGGCCACCAAGTCGTCGGTGGTTTTGCCCATAGCCGAAACGACGGCAACAACCTGGTTGCCTTCGTCTTTCATCTTCACCAAACGCTCAGCCACGCTTTTTATGCGATCGGTGGTTGCCACAGAGGTACCGCCGAATTTAGCTACGATTAATGACATTGTTTTATCTCCCTTGTTACGCAGCGCATAGCTGCTCGAAATACGTAGTATAACGCCTAAATTCGCCCGTTAGCGGTGTATCTTGGCGGTGTTAATATGTTTTCGCAATTCTGAAACAATAATCGGGGAAAATAAGCGTTACGTCATAAGTGGGGTAGGCGTGCCTATCCCTTCGAATACAAGGAGGATTCCATGACTTGGACTAAGAAGATGCCTGCGAATCCCGTGGTTGCCGTTGCGGGCGCAACGGGCGCGGTGGGTCGCGAGATGCTGAAGTGCCTGGAGCAGCTGAACTTCCCGGCTTCCGAGGTGCGCGTTTTGGCTTCTGCTCGCTCTGCGGGCCAAAAGCTGCCGTTTGCCGGCTGCGGGCAAGTGCCAGCCGGTGAGTTGACGGTGGAGGAGATGACCGAGGAAAGCTTCAAGGGCGTCGACATTGCGCTCTTCAGCGCTGGTGCAGGCGTTTCTAAGGCCATGCGCCAGGCCGTGGTGGACGCCGGCGCCGTCATGATTGACAACTCCAGCGCCTTCCGCGTAGACCCCGAGGTCCCGCTGGTGGTGCCCGAGGTCAACCCGCAGGACATCGCCTGGCACAACGGCGTCATCGCCAACCCCAACTGCACCACCATCCAGATGGTGGTGGCCTTGGAGCCGCTGCGCAAGCTGGGCCATATCGACCGCATCGTGGTTAGCAGCTACCAGTCCTCCTCGGGTGCCGGCGCCAAGGGCATGGCCGAGCTGCAGGACCAGACTGGCAAGCTTTTGGCTGGCGAAGACTTCGAGCCGAAGGCCTTCGCGCACCAGATAGCCTTCAACTGCATCCCGCATATCGACGTCTTCGTGGACGGCGACTATCTGAATGACGTTCCCGAGGGCTACACCAAGGAAGAGTGGAAGATGGTCGTGGAGACCAAGAAGATCTTCGGCGACGACACCGTGGAGGTTGCGCCCACCTGCGTGCGCGTGCCGGTGCTGCGCTGCCACTCCGAAAGCATCAACCTGGAGTTCGATCGTCCTGTGAGCGTGGAGGCCGTCAAGGAGGCCCTGGCCAACGGCAACCATGTGGTGCTGGAGGATGACCCCGCCAACAACGTGTATCCCATGCCGGCCCTGCACGCGGGCTCCTTTGACACCTTCGTGGGCCGCGTTCGTCGTGACCATACGGTGCCTGACGACAAGGGCATTGCCCTTTGGGTGGTCGCCGACCAGCTGCTGCGCGGTGCGGCCCTGAATGCCGTCTACATTGCCCAGGCGTTGCTGCCGTAAGGGCAAGAGCACCTGCTTTGCCGCCTTTTCGCAGGTGGCGCAATACGTGAAACACTAGGCCTCGGGAACACCCCCGGGGCCTGTTTTTTGCCGATTTGCGGATGGCAGCCTGTTTGGCGTGGCTGTTGGGAGGCCAAGAACGGTATTATGTAGCCACGTGACGAAAGAAAGGGCTACCTATGGCAAAGACTACTCCTTGTGGCGTTCTGTATAGCGTTTTGGGCGAAGCTGCCGACACTAAGCGCTACGAGGACTTCGATCATCGCATCATTTCCCGAGAGCCTTTGAGCCCGGGCGAGCGCAGTCCCTATGAGCGCGTGAGCTCGGTGCGGTCCTTCCGTACCAGAGAAATCATCCAAAAGGACCCTCACGAGCTTAATCCCAAGCTGTTCTGCAGCCCCTATACGGCGGCGAACAACCTGGTGAGCTATTTGAAGCGCACGGGCTTGAGCATGCAAGACATCATTGACAAGTTTTCGGGCGAGTACACGGACTACATGGTGCAGGCGCTTGAGGATTGGGGCTACAACCATCACCTGTTCAAAAACAAGATGGCTGATCTTTGCCGCAGCAAGGAAACCCCTACGGTCATGGCTACGGCGGTGCTCATGCTGTTCTTGGCTACGGCCTTCTTCGGCGATCCGGCCGTCTCGGTTCCGGGCTTTGAGAGCGAGGCGCGCCGCAACGGGCTGTTCGTGAAGACTTGCACCAGCGTTGCCTCCACGCAAGACGTTGCCGACTTGGACGAAATCACGTCTGAGCGTGCCTCCATGGGCTTGCAAAGAAAGCACCGCGACGGTTCTTTGGGGCAAACGTACCTCTTGAGTGAAGCCGAGGACGGCACCATCATCGGCCGCACGGAAGCCCACGGCTATGTCATCAACGACGTTGACGAGAAGGTTTCCCGCAATCATCTGCGCGTCTGGAAGGAAGACGACTTCTGGTTTGCGCAAGGCCAGGGATCTACCAACGGATCTTGGGTTATCCGCGAAGACGGCACCGAGGAAGTCATCGAGGAGCCCAAGAAGACGCGTCCGCGTTCGGCCTTGGCACCTATCGTGGAAATCGGCCCGGGCGATACGCTTCAGCTGGGGCCGGGGACCTTCTTTAACGTGGTGCCCATCAGGCGATAGACGCACGATCTGTCCAATTGCGCAACCGCGCACCGTTTGCGCCTGCTAGCCTTTGGGTAGATAAAAGATGCTTGCGAAGCCGATCGCAAGGTTTTAGGAAACGAGGGTAAGCTATGCGCCAAGGTGCTTATACCGATGTCGGGACCATAAAGGAATCCAACGAGGATTCACTGTTGCTGAAGAGCGTCTTGACGCCTTGCGGGCCGGTGGGGCTTGCCGTGGTATGCGATGGCGTAGGCGGGCTTGATGCCGGGGACTATGCGAGCGCTTTTGTGGCTAAGCGGTTTGAGGAGTGGTTTGACTCTGAGCTTCCGAATCTGATGACCGAGGATGCCTGGTCTGAGGCTAATGGGTTGCTGGCCTTTCGTTCGAGGTGGGAAGCGCTGATCAAGGAATGCAACCAAGAGCTTTTCGATTATGGAGCTCAGCGCGACATTCGCCTGGGAACCACCTTCACGGGCGTGTTGGTGCACGACGGGCAGTATCTTCTGCTTCACGCTGGCGATAGCCGCTGTTATCTGGTTGCTGATCAGGGAATCAACCTTTTGACCCGCGATCATACCTTGATGGCGCGCGAAATTGCCCGTGGCGCGATAACGCCAGAGGAGGCCGCCGTCCACCCTTATCGCAATGTGGTCATGCAGGCCGTGGGGGCCCAAGAGGAGCTACGGCCCGATATTAACGTCGGCTGCTATCCGACTGGCTCCCTTTTTCTGGTCTGCAGCGATGGGTTGTACCACAAGCTTAAGCCGGAGGAGATTTGGCAGGGCTTTGCAGCGTGCTTGAATCAGGGTGACGCCCAGATTGGCGAAACGTGCCAGGCGGCGGTCGAGGCATGCATTCGCCGCGGGGAAACGGACAACATAACGGTGGCTTGCCTTGTTCCGCAGGATGCCGTCTCTGATAAGGAAGACCAACAGGTTGAGGCTGGCATAGACGAGCCGGCCCTGCAGAAAGAAAGCGAGTGATCATTATGGCAAAGGCAACGCCCGTCGGTGTTTTGTATACGTCGTTAAGCTATGCAGGCCAGACGCGTCAGTTTGGGGATTTTGACAAGTGCCTGCTTTCGCACCAGCCGCTCGGCGAGGGCCTGAGCAGCGCCTATGACTTGTCGGCCTCGCTTCCTTCCTATCGCACGCGCGAAATCCTGCTGAAGGATCCGCGCGATGTTGACTCGCGGCTGTTCTGTGACGTCTTCGAGGCGGCTACCAAGGTGGTGGAGTATCTGCACTCCAAGGGCCTTGACGACGCCCAGCTGATTGGGCTGTTTTCGCGTGATTACGCCGATGCCCTGGTTCAATCCTTCATTGATTGGGGCTTCGATCACACGCTTTTCCAGAACCGCATGAGGCAGCTTTCCCATGAGCCGGCCGACGTCTTGACGCCGCGCGTGGTGATCATGCTGTATCTTTCGGCGGTGTTTTTCAACGATCCGCTGACTGCAATCTCCCATTTTGAGAAGCAGGCACAGATGCACGGGCTTTTGGATGCTGGTGGTAATAGCACGGGGCAAGTTGATGCCCCCACTGGCTCAACGGCGAAAAGCGTCGTCATGGTGCTCCAGCGCTTAATGCGCGACGGCACCTACGGCGCGGCGTACGTGTTGTCTTCGACCGAAGAGACCGTTATCGGTCGCACCGATCCTGCTTGCAATGTCATAAGCGATGTAAGCGGTAACGTTTCCCGCAACCACCTGCGCGTTTGGTGCGAAGACGGCTTCTGGTTCGTGCAGGGCATGGGCTCGACCAACGGCTCGGTGGTGGTCCGGGCTGACGGGTCAGTGGAGACGATCGAGGAGCCGCGCGAAACCCGTCCGCGCTCTGCCATGCCGCCCATTGTGGAGATCAGGCGCGGCGACACGCTGCGATTGGCCATGGACACATTCTTTGTGTTTAGGGCTGCGACGGAATAATCATGCTTGCCAGCAAGGCTTTGGGTCTTGCTTGCCAACGTAAGGAAAGGAAAGGCCATGGCCTTAGATGATACGCTCAAAATAGCCGATGACTATTTGGATGCCCATTGGGAAGACATGGTGGCCGACATCAACATGCTGGTCAGAATTCCTAGCTTCAAGGAAGAGGCCCTGGCTGGTCCCGACGCGCCTTGGGGCCCCGGTCCGCGCGCGGCGCTGACGGCGGGGTTGGACCTGGCTGAGTCCATGGGCTTTCGCAAGCATGATCTGAATGGCTATGTGGGCTGGGCCGACTTGCACGGTGCAGACATTACCCAGGTTGGCATCATTGGGCATATGGATGTTGTCCCTGCAGGTCCAGGTTGGCATTTTGAGCCGTACCAGGTTACGCGCAAGGACGGCTTTTTGCTGGGCCGTGGCGTCTTCGACGACAAGGGCCCCAGTGTGGTTGCCCTGCATGCGGTAAATGCGCTGCACCAGGCGTGGGGCACGCTGCCTTATACCGTGCGCTTCATCTTTGGCGCCGATGAGGAGTGCGGCATGGGAGACATTCCCTATTATCGCGCTGCGCAGCCAGACCCGGCCTTTGTGTTTACGCCTGATGCGTCCTTCCCGGTGTGCTATGGCGAAAAGGGCCACTATGACGCCACCGTGGTTTCGGCCCCGCTGGATGGCGGCTGCATCGTTGCCTTTGAGGGCGGGCAAGCTCCCAATGCGGTCCCAGGGCAGGCAACATGCATCATCCGCGCTGACGAGGGCGATATTCCCGGGACGGATCGCATAACGGTAACGCCTAAGGGCTGTGGCCTGGTAGAGCTTTTTGCCCAGGGCAAGAGTGCTCATGCCTCCACGCCGGCGGGTGGTATCAACGCCATTGGGCTTTTGGTGGATCATCTGTTGGAGCACGCGCCGTTAAGCCCCATCGAGCGTGACTTCCTGCAACTTGAGCAAAAGATTTTGGGCGCCACGGACGGGTCGGGCGTGGGGCTGGCCGCAAGCGATGACGACTTTGGCTCGTTGACCCTGGTGGGCGGTGTGATTACCTTCGAAGACGGCCGCTTGAACCAAACGGTTGACTGCCGTTACCCTACCAACGTGATGGCCGAGCAGATTACCGACAAGCTGACGGCATGTGCGGTGGCAAATGGCGCGCTGGTGTACGACGCCCATGCGCAGGGGCCGTTTGTCGTGGACGCCAGCCGTCCTGAGATTCAGGCGCTGTTGGATGCCTACGTTGAGGTGACGGGCCAAGAGGCCAAGCCGTTCACCATGGGTGGCGGCACCTATGCACGTGAGTTCCGCAACGCGGCAAGCTATGGCCCGGGCTTCCCAGGCTTCACCAAGCCTGACTGGGTGGGGTCCATGCATGGTCCTGATGAGGGCGTGAGCGAGGAAACACTTCGCCAAGCCTTCCGCATTTATGTGGTGGCGTTGGCCAAGCTGATGCAGCTTAGTTTGTAAATTTGGCTTTTTTGAGGCCGCCTTCGGGCGGCCTTTTTTTGGGTCAGGAGCTATGGCATCGAGGGTGTTGCGTTGGGGTTTGTCTATCGTGCCTGCAATAAAAAAGCCTCGGGGAAGCCCCCGAGGCTTGAGCATGCGCAGTTTTGCGGGTTAGGCGCGGTTTCCGCACATGGGACAGAACAGGTCGCCTTCCTTCATGACGAATCCGCAGTTCTTGCAAGCAAACTCAGATGCGTCATCTTGGGGCTTGGGAACCGACAGGTCATAGTCGGCATCGGGATTGAATATTGGTGTGCAGTTTGAGACTGGTGCGAAGTCCTGGTCGCGATCAATGTCGGCGGCCTGCAGCGTGTTAAAGCTGAAGGGCGCATCCTCGGCTTCTTGTTCCTGATCGGGCTCGGTTTCGGCCTCAGCCTCAGCCTCTGGCTTGGGATCGGGTTCGTCGGCGGGAACAACGGTGGGGGCGGGCGTCGTTGCGGGCTCGGGCATGGCCTCGGGCTCAGGTTCAACAGGCGCGGGGTCGGCCGGTGCGTCTACGATGACAGGCTCAGGCTCAGGGCTGATTGCGGGTTCGGGCTCAGGTGCCGGCATGGCGATCACCACAGGCTGCTCTACCGGCGCCGGTGCTGCCTTGGGCTCGCGCTTGGCGCCGCAACCCATGCAGAACAGGTCGTTTTCGCCCATCTGGAAGCCGCAATGCGGGCACACGTTGGGGTCAATCTGCGGCTCTGCGGCAGGCTGAGTTACCACGGGCTGACCAGCGGCAACAAGCTCTTGCTCGATGTTTTCGCTCGGCTGAGGGGTAGACATGACCACAGGCTTCGTATCCAGGCGCGTTCCGCAGTTCATGCAGAAGACCGAACCAGGCTCTACTGGCTGGCCGCAGTTATGGCAAATCGAAGCCGGGGCGGGGCTTGCGGGTGCCGCCACTTTCGTGCCGCAGGTTCCGCAGAAGGCATCGCCTGGCTTGAGCGGGCTTCCGCAGGAGGGGCAGATTCCACCAGCCTGCGTGGGCATAACCGGCGCGCTCAGCTGCGCGATTTGCTGCTGAATGCCGCCAATTCGATAATCGCAGGACTCCATGCTGGCAAAGAGCGGTTCGTGGCCGATCTTCAAAGAGGGATTGCCCTGCGCTGCCAGGAACATCTCGTTTCCCAGCTGAAGAGCGTACTGGTCTCTTTCGCTTTGGAGGGCGCTCAGCTGGGACTCAAGCTGGGCCTTGTTGGAATCTGCATTAAAAGCGCACATGGTGTCTCTCTTCCTGTCTTGCTTCGACCAATCAACCTTAACATAATTCGCTTGGCTTGCTTTGCATGGTAGGCTGACAAAGACAAAAGTGATTGCGCAACCAGCGACGTTTCTGCGGGGTTATCTTGGTGCAAGAAAGAAGAGCCGAAATGGATTTGCTATAGTAAAGCAGCCAACGGAAAGAAGGATTGCAAATGCGTTATTGCACAAATTGCGGAGCGGCAAACCAAGATGACACCAGCTTTTGCACGAGCTGCGGACAAAAACTGGACGCTCAAATCCCGGTAACCCCGTCTTCGCGTTTGCCTCAGGAAAGCGCCAGAATGCCTGTCGAGGCTGCCAACTTCCCGGGCAACGCTGTTCCTGTGGCTGCGGGTGCCTCCGTTACAAGCCAAGTGAAGAAGTCGGGGATTAACCCCAAGATTTTCATCATCGGCGGGTGCGTGTTGGCGGCGCTGATCGTCATCATTGCGGCCGTTTTGCTTCTGGGCGGAAACAAGACCAGCTACGCTGTGGGCGACACTGTCGAGTTCGGCACGTATGAGCAAGACGGCAATACGTCCAACGGTGCTGAGGCCATCGAATGGCGCGTGTTGGCGGTGCAGGATGGCAAAGCATTGCTGATCAGCCGAAATGTCCTCGACTGCGTGAAGTATGAAGCCAACAAGGTGTCTACCACGTGGGAAAGCAGCTATCTTCGCACCTGGATGAATAACAACTTCTATGATGCAGCCTTCACCACGGACGAAAAGAACAAGGTTTCCTCGGTGCTGAACGCCAACGACGGCCAATCCAGCACCACGGACAAGGTGTTTGCCTTAAGCGCTAACGAGGCTGCCCAATATCTGCCGACCAAGTCCGACCTGTGCGCTGCGGCTACCACCTATGCCAAGAACAACGGCTGTTACGTAGGCAGCTATGACAATTCCCGCTGGTGGCTGCGCACCCAGGGCGCAAGCAACACCAAGGCAACGTTTGTGTATTCCCACGGCGTCATTGAGACTTCTGGCCAGGACGTCAATGAGACCGAATACGCAACGGGCGCTCGACCGGCTATCTGGGTGAACATCTAAATCCTGCTGCGGCAAAGCAAACTACAAGGCGCCTGCTCATTCAAGCGGGCGCCTTTTTGCAGCGGCATGCGGGCGACGGTCTAGGCTTCGCGCACGGCGTTGAAGCTCCAGGCGTTCAGGTTGATTTCCTGGATGGCCGTTCCACAGTATTCGCAGTGCTTTTCACCAAGGGTGGTAATAGCCGCGCCGCAGTTGGGACAGTTGATGCCCAGTGCGGCAATTTCGGGGCTGCTCAGCTTGGTCGGGTCTTGGATGTACACCAGATCGGTTTCCCAACGGGACTGCTCCCATTTGTCGGCATTGCCAGTGAGCGTCTTTCCCTGCGCGTCCTGGGTGTAGTGCTTGCTTTGCAGTGCGCACTGGAAGGTGACGATGCAGCGTCCGTTGCGCTTGGCATAGCTGGAAATTTCCATGCGGTGGACCTTGATGTTGTCAAACTGCTCGGAGTGCTGCACGTTTCGAAGCATCTCCAGGCGGGCCTTCAGGTCCTGCTTGAGTTGGGGGTTTGCGTCTTCCAGCAGGTTTGCGTCGTTTTCGTCGATGCTTCGCAGGTAGGACACGATGACGTTTTGCGCGCGGGCCTTCATCTCGTCGTAATTGAAGGTGGGGAAGTCGCGCAAAATGCGGTTCATGGCAAGCGATGTCTGCGCCGATAGGGACTTAGGCGTGTACTCGGCTTCGCGCTCGGCCTTCTCGAAGCCTTCCTTCAGGCTGTCGGTGCCGAAGGCCATGCGGGAAAACTCCTTGGTGGCCTTTTTGGCGCGATAGATGCCGTAAGCCACGGCGCCGATGACAGCCAGGACGGCAATGAGGATAAGGGCGGATGAAACGATTGAGGCGTCCATGGGGCTCCTGTCGAACGAATGAGGTGTTGCCAATCCCCGCTGGATTGGCGCTACTCCCTATTTTTGCATTTTTAACGTGAGATACTAAGCATTATGGGTAAACCGAAAAAAATACGTTTGGATCAGTTGCTGGTGGAGCAGGGCTATTTTGCCGATACGGCTTCGGTGGCGCCGGCGGTGTATGCGCGCGAAGTGCGCGTGGACGATGTGTACGTTACCAGCCCGGCTGTGATGGTGCTGCCCGATGCGGACATTTTGGTCAAGGGGCAGAAGCGCTTCGTTAGCCGAGGCGGCCACAAGCTGCAGGGGGCGCTGGAGCATTTCAGGCAATCGGTTGAGGGCTTGAAGTGCATTGACGTGGGCTCGAGCGCCGGCGGTTTTTCCGACTGCTTGCTGCAGGCGGGAGCGGCGTCGGTGACGTGCGTGGACGTGGATTACGGGCTGCTTAACTGGAAGATCAGGCAAGACCCGCGCGTGACGGTTTTCGAACGCACCAACATCAAGACGGCTGACCCACAGGCTTTGGGAGCGCCCTTCGATGTGGCTGTGACCGATTTGAGTTTCATCGGGTTGGCTCAGCTGGCGCCTGTCTTCGCTGCGCTTTGTCGCGAAGGCGGTGTGTTCATTGGCCTGGTGAAGCCCCAGTTTGAAAGCGCGCATGACGAGACCGACCACGGCGTGGTGCGTGACGAAGGCGTTCGTTTGCGCACGGTGGAAGAGGTGTGTGCCGCCCTGGAATCGGCCGGCTTTGAGGTGACGGGCACGGTTGCCAGCCAGTTGACGGGCAAGCGGGCAGGCAACCAGGAATACTTGGTGCGTGCCGTCCGGGTTTAAGCGTGCTCAGGCGCTGCGTAAAAGTTTTGTTGGCGCTGCTGGTCTTGACGCCAACGGGCGCGCGTTTTCCGCTATCCTTATAAGTTACATTTTGACTTTCAGGTGAAAGGACGTGGCATGCAGATCACTCCTGCAGAAATTGCCGAGACCATGGCTATGGTCGACAAGCAAAACCTTGACATTCGCACCATCACGCTGGGGCTCAACCTGCGCGCATGCGTGAACTCGGATATTAAAAAGCAGGCGCAAAGCGTCTACGACCGCATGACCAGCGCGGCCGAGAATTTGGTTCCCGTGGCTGAGGCCCTAGAGCGCGAGTTCGGCATCCCTATCGTGAACAAACGCATCAGCGTGACGCCCATTGCGGAAATCTGCGCCGCCACCGATGCCGAGGACTTATCGCCCATCGCAGTGGCCATGGACAAGGCCGCCAAGGAGGTTGGCGTCAACTTTGTTGGTGGTTTTTCCGCCTTGGTGCAGAAGGGCGCGTCGCGCACTGACAACCGCCTGATGGATTCCATCCCCGAGGCCTTGTCGCAGACTGATTTGGTATGCGCTTCCGTCAATCTGGGTAGCACGCGTGCCGGCTTGAACCTGGACGCCATGTGGAAGATGGCGGGCGTCATCAAGAAGTCAGCAGAGCTGACGGCTGACAGGCAGTGCATTGGCGCGGGCAAGCTGGTGGTCTTCTGCAACGCGGTTGAGGACAACCCGTTCATGGCGGGCGCCTTCCATGGCGCCGGTGAAGCGGCCGAGGTCATCAACGTGGGCGTTTCGGGACCGGGCGTGGTGCGCGCGGTGCTGAAGGAGTTGCCTGAGGACGCCGACATGATCACCGTTGCCGAGGCCATCAAAGCCACGGCTTTCAAGATCACGCGTGCCGGCGAATTGATGGCGCGCGAGGCATCCCGCCGCTTGGGCTACCAGAAGGGCATCTTGGACTTGTCGCTGGCGCCTACGCCCGCACGTGGTGACTCCGTGGCCGAAATCTTGGAGGCCATCGGCGTTGGACAATGCGGAGGCCCTGGCACCACGGCCGCGCTTGCCATGCTCAATGACGCCGTGAAGAAGGGCGGCGTCATGGCGTCGAGCAGCGTCGGCGGACTGTCTGGCGCCTTCATCCCGGTGTCCGAGGATGCGGGCATGATTCGCGCTGCGGAGGCGGGCATTCTGTCCCTTGAGAAGCTTGAGGCCATGACCTGCGTTTGCTCGGTCGGTTTGGACATGATTGCCGTGCCAGGCGATATCTCCCAGGAAGCCATCTTTGGCATCGTGGCCGACGAATGCGCCATCGGCATGATCAACAACAAGACCACGGCCGTGCGTTTGATTCCGGCTATCGGCAAGAAGGTGGGCGACCGCCTGGACTTTGGTGGCCTGCTTGGTTATGCCCCGGTTATGCCCGTGCGTGAAGGCGCTGGCAGCGTGTTTGCTCATCGTGGCGGTCGCATGCCGGCACCGCTCAACAGCTTGAAGAATTAGTTTGCAGCCTGGCCGTTCGGCGGTTAGCTGACGGCATGGTCATCGATAAGACGCAAGAGACGCCCGCCTGGCGGTTGCCGGGCGGGCGTCCTTGTAGGAGGGGCAAACGTGCTTGCGACCTTTTCCTTGGCGGTGCAAACGGTCTTGCCAGAGGAGTTGATCAGGCTGATCTGCACGACTAGGTCTTTGTATGCGTAAGTGCTGCTGTTGTTGTAAATGCTGGCATCGACGTTGTAGCCAGAGCCAGATTTTGGGACATTCACGTTTTGGATATGTATGCCCTGCGCCTCGGTGTCGCTGCTATGAAGACGAGCGGATTGGGCTTGCTGGCTTCGTTGGCGGGAACTCGGCTTGTGTTCTGGGCTGGGCACCCTGGGCCTCTGGAATCTGTTGAACGACGAAGTGGGCTTTTTCGTCGTTCAACAGATGGAAAATGGCGTGGAAATCCACCTGTTGAACGACGACGTCGTTCAACAGGTGAGGCGGACGACTACTGAACGACGAAAACGCCTTGCGATTGGCTTAAATCGAGCTTTTGCGAGCAGGTTCAGCGTCTCTGTGAGGACTTTCGTCGTTCAATAGAGCCTGCTGAACGACGAAAACGCCTGTTGAACGACGAAAAAAGCCCCTTTCGTCGTTCAACAGATTTTCGCCGCGCTCAAACGCTTGACCCTAAAGTTGGCTTTAGGTGTTAAATGGCACAAGCAATCAAATGGCGAAAGGGGAAGCCTTGAAGATACTGGTCCTGCAATCAAGCCCGAACCAAGACGGTTCGACGGCCATCTTGGCCGAGGAGTTTATGCGTGGCGCAGAGGCGGCGGGGCATGCCTGCAAAAGGGTGGACGTGGACGCCCTTGACATAGCGCCTTGCACGGGATGCGTGGCTTGTGGGTACGAGGGGCCATGCGTGCAAAGCGACGACATGGACGCTTTGCGCAAGGAAATCCTGTCCTGTGACATGGTGGTTTTCGCCACGCCGCTTTATTACTACGGCATGACCGCGCAGCTGAAGACCGTCATCGATCGTTTCTGCAGCGCCAACTATTCCATTACGGCGCGTCGGCTGAAATCGGCCCTGCTTTCCGTTGCGTGGAACGCCGACAGCTGGACCTTCGATGCGCTTGAGGCGCACTATGACACCCTGGTTAGATATCTTGACCTGCAAGACCAAGGCCGCATCTTGGGCAAGGGGTGCGGAACGCCGTCCATGACCAGGCGGAGCTCCTACCCGAAAGCTGCCTATCAGCTGGGTCGGGGGTTATAGCCAGACTGTTCCAAGATTGCGGTTTCGGGGCGATTTTGCCGTTTTGGGCGTTTGGCTGTTCCGAATTTGCGGTTTCGGGGAGGCGGAGCGGGCCGCTTGGGACCCGACGGGATGCCCGCCCCTGCAAAACCCCAGGTCACGAATTCTCGTGCAGCCACGTAGGCCCAGCTCCGTGCGCCTTCAGGCCCCTTTGAGCCGCCTTATGCCGCATGCGACGCCCCGAAACCGAAAATTTGGAACTTTCAAATTCTTAGATATCGAAAAAGTCCAAGAAACCGAAAATTTGGAACAGGCGTAGAGGGGGCTGGTCGGCAAAGTTGCATGCTCCTTCACTCCCAACCCTGGTGGAATATGCCCACAAGGCGAATTTGACCAAAGCAGCCAAAACCTTCGTCCAGAACCCAACAGAGTGTTGGGATTTAAAGAGGCTGATACACGGTATAATCACTCTGAACGACTACGTGAATCTTTAGGGACACGATTGAAAACGAGGGAGCATCATGACCCAAGAGAATCTGCATATCGGCATTGACGTTGGCTCGACTACGGTTAAGCTGGCCATTCTTGACGAGCAGAATCACATTCACTATTCCGTGTACCGGCGCCATCACGCGGACGTGCGCGCTACCATCATCGAAGTGCTGGAGGAGGCGGCGCGCGATTTCGGCGACCGCCAGATGACCATCGCCATCACGGGCTCGGGCGGCCTGCTTTTGGCCCAGTGGCTTGACGTGCAGTTCGTCCAGGAGGTCATCGCCTCAAAGACGGCGGTTGAGACCTTCATCCCTAAGACCGACGTGGCCATCGAGCTCGGCGGCGAAGACGCCAAGATCATCTACTTCGACAACGGTATCGAGCAGCGCATGAACGGCACTTGCGCCGGCGGCACGGGTGCCTTCATCGACCAGATGGCGGCCCTGCTCAACACCGACGCTGGCGGCCTGAACACGCTGGCCCAAAGCCACACCACCATCTACCCCATAGCCAGCCGTTGCGGCGTCTTCGCCAAGACCGACGTGCAGCCGCTGCTCAACGAGGGCGCCCGCAAGGAGGACATCGCGGCCTCCATCTTCCAGTCGGTGGTCACGCAGACCATCTCGGGTCTGGCGTGTGGTCGTCCCATCAGGGGGCATGTGGCCTTCCTGGGTGGCCCGTTGCAGTACCTGCCGGAGCTGCGCAAGCGCTTCTATGCCACGCTGGAACTGGACGAGGAGCACATCATCGTGCCCGAGAACGCCCACCTGTTTGTGGCCTGCGGTTGCTCCATCGCCGGCGTGAAGGAAGGCGCCAAGGCAGAGCGCCTGAACGACGTGCTGGATCGCCTGCGCAATCTGGGTGACATCCAGGGAAGCGAAGTCGTCCGCCTGCCACCGCTGTTTGCCTCCGACGCCGAATACCAGGAGTTCAAGGCTCGCCACGACGCTGAATGCGTGGATCGGGCCGACCTTGCTACCTACGAAGGCACGGCCTTCTTGGGCATCGATGCCGGCTCCACCACCTTCAAGGCCGCGCTCATCAGTCAAGACGGCAAGATCCTGTGGACCCATTACGTCTCCAACAAGGGCGACGTCTTGGGCTGCGCGAAGACGGCCATCGCCAAGCTGTATGCCGAGTTGCCGGTTGACGCCGAAGGCAACCCCAAGGTGACCATCGGCCATGCCACGGTCACGGGCTATGGCGAAGGCCTGCTGCTGGAGGCCTTGCGGGTTGACTCGGGCGAAATCGAGACCGTTGCCCATTTGCGCGGCAGCCAGGAAATGCTGCCGGGCGTGGAGTTCATCCTGGACATCGGCGGCCAGGACATGAAATGCCTGCGCGTGAAGGACGGCGTCATCGAGCACATCATGCTCAACGAGGCCTGCTCAAGCGGATGCGGCAGCTTCATCGAGAGCTTTGCCAGTGGCCTCAACCTTGACGTGGCTGACTTTGCCGCAACGGCCATCAAGGCAGAAAACCCAGTTGACCTGGGCAGCCGCTGCACCGTTTTCATGAACAGCCGCGTGAAGCAGGCGCAAAAGGAAGGCGCCACGGTGGGCGACATTGCCGCCGGTCTGGCCATCTCCGTCATCAAGAATGCCCTGTTCAAGGTCATCAAGATTCGCGACCCGCGTGATGTGGGCACCAAGGTCATCGTCCAAGGCGGCACGTTCTTGAACGACGCCGTGCTGCGCGCCTTCGAGCAGCTGGCGCAGACCAACGCCGTGCGTCCTGACATCGCGGGCAACATGGGCGCTTACGGCGCTGCGCTTCTGGCGCGCGACCGCTTTGCCCAGGCGGGTTCTGGCGCGCACACCACGCTGCTTTCTCCGGAGGCCTTGGAGGCGCTGCAGCCCACGCACAAAACCGTGCGCTGCAAGCAGTGCTCCAACAACTGCCTGCTGACCATCAACGACTTCGGCGTGGATCCGGCCACGGGCAAGCATCGTCGCTTCATCACGGGCAATCGTTGCGAAAAGGGCGCCGGCAACCATACGGAAGCCGCCAACGTGCCCAACCTGTTCGACTTCAAGAGCCAGTTGCTGTTTGACCGCCCCGTGCTGGAGCCTGACCAGGCGCCTCGTGGCACGGTGGGCATCCCGCGCGCGCTCAATATGTACGAAAACTATCCGTTCTGGCACACCTTCTTCACCAAACTGGGTTACCGCGTGGTGCTCTCCGACCCGTCTACCAAGAAGACCTACGAGGCTGGCATTGAGTCCATGCCCTCTGAGAGCGTGTGCTACCCGGCCAAGCTGTCCCATGGCCACATCATGAACCTGCTGGACAAGAACCCCGACTTTATCTGGTTCCCCTGCAGCAAGTGGGAGCGCCAGGAGGACGCAACGGCTGGCAACCACTTCAATTGTCCCATCGTGGCAAGCTATGCCGAGGCGTTGCGCCTGAACATCGACGAGCTGCGCGACAGCGAATGCAAGTTCTTGAACCCGTGGCTGCCTTACGACAAGAAAGACCACCTGAAGAAGCGCCTCTATGCCGAGATGGTGGAAAACTTCGGCCAGTACACCTGCAAGCATGGCACACCGCCCACGCGCGATGAGATTGCCAAGGCAGTGGATGCGGCTTGGGAAGAGGACGAGACCTTCAAGCGCACCATGCGAAAGAAGGGCGAAGAGGTGCTTACCTGGATGGAGGCCACCGGCACCCACGGCATTGTTCTGGCGGGCCGTCCGTACCACAACGATCCCGAGATTAACCATGCCATCCCTGAGCTTCTGACCAGCTTTGGCCTGGCGGTGCTCACCGAGGACTCCATTGCCCATTTGGGCACGCTGGAGCGCCCCATCCGCGTGGTTGACCAGTGGATGTACCACACGCGTCTGTACGCTGCCGCTAAGGTGGCCACCCAGCGTGATGACCTGGACCTCATTCAGCTGAACAGCTTCGGCTGCGGCTTGGACGCCTTGACCACCGACCAAGTGCAGGAAATCTTGGAGGCTTCGGGCAAGGTCTACACCGTGCTGAAGATTGACGAGGTTTCCAACTTGGGCGCGGCGCGCATCCGCGTGCGCAGCTTGCTGGCGGCGCTGAAGGACAAGGCTGACGAAGCCGCCGAGCGCGAGCTTGACCAAGCCGTGGAGGGCCTGTGCCCCGCCATGGAGGCCACGGTTGATGAGCTGATTGCCTCTATTACGCCTGAGCGCGAATCCGCCGTGGTTCCCTTCGAGGTTGAGGTGCCTTCCAACACGCCTGAGCCCGCCGTGGCGGGCGAATCGGCCGGCCCGCGTTGGTATGCCACCACCACTGGCTGGGCCTATGGCATTCCCACCAAGGAAGACGAGCTGCTCAAGGACGCCATTCCCGTCATGGACAAGCTGAAGTTCAAGCCCACGGGCCCCGCATCCTTCATGGAGAAGGCGCCCATCCATGTGGCCAAGATGTTCCTGAACAAGGACTCCGGCAACACCACCGAATGGGAGCGTCCGCAGTTCACCGAGGAAATGCGCAAGCAAGGCTACACCATTTTGGCTCCGCAGATGGCGCCCTACCACTTCGAGCTTCTGGTGCCCATCTTCCATCGCTTCAACTACAACGTGGAGCTTCTGCCTTCCGTTGACCACGGTGCGGTCGACGCGGGCCTGAAGTACGTCAACAACGACATCTGCTATCCGTCCATCTTGGTCACGGGGCAGATCATGGAAGCCGTCATGAGCGGCCGCTACGACACCGACAAGCTGGCTGTGCTGATCACCCAGACGGGCGGCGGCTGCCGTGCCACCAACTACATTGCGCTCATCCGCAAGGCGCTGAAGAGCGTGGGCTTGGGCCACATTCCGGTCATCGCGCTGTCCTTCAAGGACTTAGGCGAGGTCAACCCAGGCTTTGAGATTACGCCTAAGATGCTGCTGCAGGCCATTTATGCGCTTACCTATGGCGACCTGTTGATGATGTGCCTGTATCGCACGCGCCCTTATGAGATTGAGCCGGGCAGCGCCAACGCCCTGTTCGACCACTGGATGGAGGTGTGCAAGCGCCAGTTTGAGGTGGGCTGCAACCACAGCACCTGGAAGAAGAGCGTCCAGCAGATCGTGCATGACTTCGACACGCTGCCGCTGCAAGGCGAAGGCACCAAACCGCGCGTGGGTGTGGTGGGCGAAATCCTGGTGAAGTTCCATCCCACGGCCAACAACCAGGTGGTTGACGTCATCGAGGCCGAGGGCTGCGAAGCCGTGGTTCCGGGCCTGATCGAGTTCTTCCTGTTTGGCAGCGCGGGCGGCATCTTCCAGAAGGAGCCGCTGGGCCGCTCCACCAAGGGCGCCATCGGCGCGAAGGCGGCGCTGAAGTTTATTGCCAAGTTCCGCCAACCGGTCAACGACGCCTTGGCCGCATCGACGCGCTTCACGCCTCCGGCCGACATCTTCGAGCTGGCTGAGTACGCCAGCGAGATTCTAAGCCTGTGCAACTCCATGGGCGAGGGATGGCTGCTGACGGCCGAGATGTGCGAGCTCATTCGTGGCGGCACGCCTAACATCGTGTGCGCTCAGCCCTTCGCCTGCCTGCCCAACCATGTGGTGGGCAAGGCAGTCATCAAGGAGCTGCGCCGCCTGTACCCCGGCTCCAACATTGTGGCTGTTGACTACGACCCCGGTGCCTCCGAGGTCAACCAGCTCAACCGCATCAAGCTGATGATCAGCGTGGCCAAGGCCAACTTGGCGGAAGGCAAGTAGGGCCTGATAAGGTAAAAGCAGGGGTCAGTCCGTACGGCTGGCCCCTTTTGACGGATTTTGCAAGGAAGTGCCATGTCACTTAAAGACCGAATGACGCAAGAGCCCGACGTTTTGAGCAAGAGCGAAAACGAGCGATTGAGCCTTTTGCAGGAAATTCGCAAGGAGAACGCCAACATGGGCCGGGAGGAAGGCCGCGGAGCCCGCGTGCTGACTACCGCCATTGCCTTGGTCATCATTGTGTGGGCGGCGCTTTTCCTGTATGGCTTTGCCACGGGTAACGACTTTTGGGCCCCGACGGCGGTCATGCTGGCCATGTTGGTGGGCATGTATTGGGGCATGTATCGCGAGACGCGTGAGCGCCAGCAGCTCATCTTCGCTTTGGTGGCGCTTGTGGCCTTAATTGTCTGCGTGGTCATCTTCGTGGGCGCCACGATGGTGAAATAGCCATGTCTCAAGCGCACCAAACGGGCAGGTTGATTGTGTGTCCCACCCCCTTGGGCAACCTGGGGGATATGACTTCGCGCGCGTTGGAGGCCCTTGAGCAGGCCGATGTGGTATGTGCCGAGGACACGCGCGTGACGGGCAAGCTTCTGGCGGCCTTCGGCATAGAGAAGCGCCTTGAGCGACTGGACGAGGCCATGATCGGCGAGCGCGCAGGTGCCATTGTACAGCGGGTGCTGGATGGCCAGGTGATTGCCTACTGCAGCGACGCCGGCATGCCGGGCGTGTCCGACCCGGGTCTTCGCCTGGTGCGGGCGTGCCGTGTGGCGGGGGCTCCCGTTGAGGTGCTGCCAGGCGGCACGGCGGCTGCTACGGCATATGTGGCCAGCGGATTTACCAACCCGTGTTTCTACTTTGGGGGCTTTTTCCCGCGCAAGGCGGCTGCCCAGGCGGCGCTTCTGGAAAGCCTTCGCTCTTTGGATGCCTGCCTTATTTTCTACGAGAGCCCCAACCGCGTGGTGGGGGCCTTGGAAGCTTTGGCCAAGGCGTTTCCGTTGCGTGAGGTATGCGTATGCCGCGAGCTGACCAAGCTACATGAGGAAGTCGTTTTCGCCTTGGCGCCGGCTTTGCATGAGCAATTTGCCCAGCGGGCCAAGGATGCCCCCATCAAGGGTGAAATCGTGCTGGTGGTGGACGCGCCCAACGACGCCGAGCGGGCCAGCCAGCAGGCTTCGGCTGAGGACTTGGCTGCGGACCGTGCGACCGAGCTGGTGTTGTCGGGCATGCGCGCCAAGGACGTGGCGAAGACTCTGGCCAAGGAGTTTGGGCTGCCTCGCAACGTGGCCTACGACTTGGCCCTGGAAGCAGCAAAGGCGTAAGTGGCATGCCGTTTTCCAGTTGGACCACGCCCGCGTCTTCGGGAAAGGGCCGCCGCGCAGGCGCATCGAGCCGGCGTACGTCTTCGGCGCCGCAGTTGGTGTTCTACGACGACTTGGAAGTGTGGGTAACGCGTAAGAGCGTGAAGGCATTGCGGCTGCGGGTGTGCCCGCCAGACGGCCGCGTGGAGCTTTCGGTGCCGTGGGGCGTGCCCGAGCGCCAAGTGGAGGAATACGTGCGGCAAAACCACGACTGGATTGTGTCGCACCAGGAAAAGGTGTTGTCGTCCACCATGTCGGCCGCCGCTGATGCGTCGAAGGCCGAAGTCGAGCAATGGCGGCAGGTAGTGAAGGCGTTCGTGCCGCCGCTTATCGCTAAGTGGGAGCCCGAGCTTGGCGTGCGCGCCGGCAAGCTAGCCTACCGCAACATGACCAGCCGGTGGGGGAGTTGCCAGCCGTCAACGGGGCGCATCTGCATCAACATTCGCCTGGCACTGTATCCGCCCGAATGCTTGGAGTATGTGGTGGTGCATGAGCTGTGCCACTTGCGCGTGAGTGGGCATGGGCCGCAGTTTTGGGCCTTGGTGGAAAGCTGTTTGCCTGACTACAAGGATGCGCAAAGCAAGTTGAAGGGATAGCTGGTGGCCCGTTGCGGTGCCATCAGCGGCTTTTATCTAAAGCGAACAGCCTGTGCGCTTTCTGTGAGCAAAGGAGTCCGAGGGGTATTCGTCCCCTATAATGGGAGGGCTTGAAATCGAACAACAGTTGCATTTATGTGCATCTTTGAACGGGGATTATTTGTTTATGGAGAGTCGGGTTTTCCCGAAAAAAGACATTCTGAGCATGGCGTTTGTCCTGCTGGTAAGCTTGTTTGTGGCGCTTGGCCTTGGGGCTGGCGCCGCCTTTGCTGATGCCAAGGATGATCTTGCCGACGCCCAAAAGGCTGCCGAGGAGGCAAGCGCGGGAGCTGCCGCTGCCGAGGCCGATGCCGCTTCGGCCGAGGACGCCGTTGAGACCTCTGCCGCTGCCTATGATCAGGCCATGTCCCAAATTGCCGACATTGAGGGCCGCATTCAGGAAAAGCAGGCAGAGATAACTCAGCTGCAGGCGCGCATCGCTGATTTGCAAAGTCAGATTCCGGGCCAGCGCCAAGCGGCCGACAAGGCCTTGGTGTCCATGTACAAGATGCAGCAAGAAGGCTGCAGCCTGCTTGACATGCTGCTCGGGGCGGAAAACATCGTCGACTTCTTCAGTCGCATTGATGCCATCAACCGTATCCAGAACGCCAATACGGAGAAGCTGAACTCGCTTTTGGCCTTGCAGGCTGACCTTGAGCAAAGCCAGGCTTCATTGGAAGCTGATCAGGCCGAACTGGCTTCTGAGCAGGCCCAGGCCGAGGAAGAGCGCCAGGCTGCCCAGTCTGCGCTGACTGAGGCGCAAAACCAGCGTGCCGCTGCTCAGGCCCAGGCCGAGGCGCAGCGTCAGGCCGAGGCCGACGCCATTGCTGCCGCTGCCGCTGCTGAAGAGGCCATTGCCATGGCGGAGGTCCCGGCAGATGCCAATACAGGGTCCAATGCGGCTGACGGAGATAGCGATTCGACCATCAACAAGGTGGTTTCCTCCGACCAGGCCAACTGGAACACCGACAAGGCCACCTTCGTGGCCGAATGGGGCGCGCGCATTAATGCCTACTTGGGCAGCTCACCTTTGGGCGGCTATGGCGAGGTCTTTGCCGAGGCTGCCTGGGAATACGGCGTTGACCCGCGTTGGTCTCCTGCCATCTCTTTGGTGGAAAGCTCCAAGGGCCTGTATTGCTTCTTGCCCCATAATGCATGGGGCTGGGGATCTTCTAGTTGGGACAGCTGGGAAGAGGCCATCTTCGATCACGTGCGCGGCCTGTCTCGCGGCTATGGCTACACCATCAGCATTGCCAACGCGCAGAAGTATTGCCCGCCCAACTGGCAGCATTGGTATAACACCTGCGTTTCCCAGATGGAAATGATCTAACAGCTGCTTGGTACGCTTTACCAGGATTTTCTGGGTTTTCTGACGTCTTCCTGCGCAACCCGCAGGCCTTCGGTTTGGTGTTCGGGGGGATACGCCTTAGTGGCCTGCGCGTGTGAGCGTCCTGCCTGCCTGATGTGCCCTCGGATGCGAACCTGTCGGCGTGGCCCAAGGGTGCTTGCGCGGCCGCCGCCTTCAGACCCCTGTTCGAAAATTACGGTTTCTTGGACTTTTTGGATATCTAAGGATTTGAAAGTTCGAAATCTTCGGTTTCGGGGCGCCTCGTGCGGCATATGGCAGCTCTAGGGGGCCTGAAGGCGCACGAAGCCGGGCCTATGCGGCTGCACGAGGTCACATGACCTGGGGTTTTGCAGAGGTTGCATTTTGTCGAGTCCCAGGCGGTTCAGAGCGCCTCCCCGAAACCGTAAATCTCGAACAGCGTGCGGTCGAAATCGGCAAAATCCCCCCAAAACCGAAAATTTGGAACAAGGTGGCCGGCGCCTCAAGCGTTGCCTTCGGTCTTCTGGGATTGCCGATTCCTAGTTTTGGGCTTGGATCCAAGCACTTTGAATGCTCTCCAGGGCTTATTGGCCTTTCCGCGATGCGGGGTGGAAGGCTGCAGGCCTTCGCCAGGGGCTTCTCGCAATGCGAAGCGAAAGGCTGCGGAGCTTCTGCAGCGGAGCATTGCGAAAAGCCCCCCAGAAAGCCCCCGTGGAAAATCCGAGGCTCGCGCCTGGTTGCTCCATAAGGGTGTTCCAGGTCTGCTTGCCCGCAATGCTTTTGCTAGAATAGAAAAGCTTGAATTCAATACAGGCGCGCAGTGTCATTGGCTGCGTAGCCGGAAAGAAGGAACTATGTCAAAGGGAACGTATTCGTTCACCACCCCTATCTACTACGTTAACGCTGCACCGCATCTGGGCACGGCCTACACCACCGTGGCGGCTGACACGGTTGCGCGTTACCAGCGCATGAACGGCTATGATGTGGCTTTTGTCACGGGCATGGACGAGCATGGCCAAAAGGTTGCCGACACCGCCGCTTCCAAGGGCATGCAACCCCAGGAATGGTGCGACTCCATGGAGCCCGCCTTCCGCGACACGTGGGACCTGCTCAACATCACCTATACGGACTTCGTGCGCACTACCGAGCCGCGTCACGCTAAAAGCGTCCAGAAGTTCTGGACCGACCTGTACGACAAGGGCTACCTGTACAAGAGCAGCTATGAGGGCTGGTACTGCGTGCATGAGGAAACCTATTATGCTGAGTCCGACCTTGAGAAGAACGAAGAAGGCCAGTTTGTGTGCCCTGACTGCAAGCGTCCGGTCCAGCTGATGGCCTCTGGTGAGGAAAACTGGTTCTTCAAGCTGTCCGAGATGCAGGAGCCGCTGCTGAAGTTCTACGAGGAGAACCCGGATTTCATTCGCCCCGAAACGCGTAAGAACGAGATTGTCACCTTTGTGCAGGGCGGCCTGAAGGATCTGTCCATTTCTCGCAGCACGTTTGACTGGGGCGTTCCGCTGCCCTTTGACGAGGGCCATGTGGCCTACGTGTGGGCAGATGCGCTGATCGCATACCTGACGGGCATTGGCTATGCCAATGACGAAGACCGCGCGGGTGAGTTCGAGCAGCGTTGGCCCATGCAGTATCACTTCGTGGGCAAGGACATCACGCGCTTCCACTGCGTCATCTGGCCCGCCATGCTGATGGCCGCCGGCCTGCCCATCACGCATACCGTCTTCGGCCATGGCTTCCTTTTGACCAAGGGCGAAAAGATGAGCAAGTCCAAGGGCAACGGCGTCATGCCGGCCGACTTGGTGGACATCTTCGGTGTGGATGCGTATCGTTACTACTTCATGACCGACGTGCAGTTTGGCCAAGACGGCAACATCTCCATGGAGCGCATGGTCCAGGTTTACAACGCCGATTTGGCCAACACCTGGGGCAACCTGTGCAGCCGCGTGTTCAACATGACCAAGAAGTACTTCGACTCGAAGGTGCCGGCTGTGGCCAACCCTGATGCAGCGCCCAACCCGCTGAAGGACATCGTTGACGGTCTGTATGCCCAATATGATCAATGCATGGGGCAGGTCGATTTCACGGGTGCTGCCCAGGCGGTGCAGAAGCTGGCCGAGGCTGCCAACCACTACGTTGAGGACATGGCGCCGTGGGGCCTGGCTAAAAACCCCGAGACCGCCGATGCTCTGGCTGCCGTTATGTACAACCTGCTGGAGGCCATTCGCGTGATTGCGCTGTATATGGCTCCGTTTATGCCCAATACCTCGGCTGAGGTGTTCAAGCGCCTGAGCTTGGGCGACATCACCGCCACCACTGATGTCGAAGCTGCAACGGCTTGGGGCCAGCTGCCGGCCGGCAATGCCGTCGCTATCGGAGATCCGCTGTTCCCGCGCCTGGATGTAGAGGCCATCAAGCTGGATTAAGGTTGCTTGCAGCGTTTTCTGGGGCCTGCCGCATGGCGGGCCCCTTCTACGTTTATGGGGCCGTCTGGCCTGGTTGGCCCCCGCTCAAGGCGCCTGCTATCATAGCCCCAAAAGAAAGAGAGGCCCCCTTGAACCAGTTTGAGCAGAATGTGGCATGCTTGGCGTCCTTCGCAGACCCCGACCTTGCCATCGCCAACGCAAAGCCTGATTGCGACCCCGTGTTCTACGACACGAAGTATCGCCAAAAGCGCAAAGGCGGCAAGTGGCGCGAAGTGGCCGGTCCGTTTGGCCTCGAAGGCGCAACGCTGGCTGACACGCATTGCCACTTGCACATGATCCCCAAGCCCGCCTTCGCCTTGGCGCGCTGCGCGGCTGCTGGCGTGGGCTTTGTGGGCTGCGTCACTGACCCGACCGAGGACGGCTTGGTGGTGTTTGACCAGCTGGAAGCTTGGCTAACAGAGGCTCAGCTGCATCTGGCGCAGATGGCGTCCATGGGCCTTTGCGCGGCAAACCTGCAGGTCCCCAAGGTGCGCATCACGGTCGGCTGCCATCCGCATAATGCCAAGCTGTTCGACGAGGCCGCCGAGCAGCAGCTGCTCAAGCTGCTGGCGGACCCCCGCGTGAGCGCTCTGGGCGAAATCGGCCTGGACTACCATTACGACCTTTCTCCGCGCGAAGACCAGCGGCGCGTGTTCCGCCGCCAGATCCAGATTGCGCATCAGATGGGACTGCCCATAGCCCTGCACATCCGCGAAGCCCATGATGAGGCGCTGGCCATCTTGCAGGACGAAGGCTGGCCCAAGGCAGGCACGTTGCTGCATTGCTGCACGTTGGGGCCCGAAGACATAGAACCGTGGATCAACGCTGGCGCCATGATTGCCTTCGGCGGCGCGCTTACCTTCAACAACGGCGATGCCATCCGCCAGGCGGCGGCCAAGGTGCCCTTGCCCCAGCTGCTTACCGAGACGGATTCGCCCTACATGGCGCCCGTGCCGTTGCGTGGCGTGGATTGCCTACCTGACATGGTGGCTTTCACGGCTGCTCGCTTGGCCGAGGTGCGAGGGTGCGCCTTAGAGGCGCAGCGCCGGGAAATGCTTGACGCTTGCTACAACAACGCCCAGGCGTTCTTGAATCGGCCTGCAGTATCATAGGCTGGTTAGGGAAGAGGGGTTTCCATGAACCGATTGATTATTGCTGGGTCACCGCGGGTTGATGGCCGCACCGGCCACCTTGCGCACGACCTGTTTGAGACATGCATCGACGAATGCCCGGAAGACGAGTTGGCGTGGGTGCCGGTTTCCGAGGTTGCCATTCAGGGCTGCCAGGGCTGCGGCTATTGCCAAATGTGGGCCGATCAACTTTTGAGCGGCGAAATCACCCTTGACGAAGACGACGAGTCGAACGCCGAGGGCGTGCCTGCTCGCTGTGCCTTGGACGACGACATGCTGGACGTTTACGAGCTCATCGATGATGCCGAGGAGTTGACCATCGTCAGCCCGGTGTACTTTGCGGGCCCGCCTTCGCAGCTGAAGGCGCTGCTGGACCGTCTGCAGCCGTATTACTGCCTGAACGTCGCTAATGGCGCGGGGCAAGACGCGCCTCGGCGCCCCGCCATCTTGCATGTGGTGGGGGAAGGGGGAGACCCGCACGGCTATGAGCCGCTGGTGACCATCGTGAAGTCGGCCTTGGCCTGCGCGGGTTTTCAGCTGGAAACGGTGTATGACTGGGTAGGTAAGATTGACGCGCAGGGCGAAATCCAGGAAGAGGCGCAGGTCATCGACTTGACGCAGCCTGTTGCCCAGGTCCAGCCCGAAGACGTTTCCCCTGCGGCTGCGGATGACTTCGCCGCCTTCCAGGCAAGCGAAGACGAGCGCCCGCAACTGCGCTTTGACGACCAGCAGGTGAAGCAGCGTGGCCGCCAGTCGGCCGAGCAGGGACGCCGTCCTGGCAAGGATGGAAGGACCGAGAAGCGCCAAGGCAAGGGCAATGCCCAGACCAACAACCGCAACAAGCGCAAGGAAAACCAAAACCGCCATGCATCCGACGGCAGGAACACCGGTCCCAAGGCGCAAGGCTCGCGCCGTCAAGCGCAGGGTCAGGGCAAGGGGCAAGGTAAAGGCCAAGGCCGCTCCTCTGGAAAGGGAGGAAACCGCCGTGGCTAGCAAGGCGCGCCCCTTCGATGACGGCACCAGGCTCTCGCCGCTTTCCAGCCTTTCGGTCACGAAGGCCGTGCTTGAGGCCCATGGGTTGTCAACCAAGTATTCCTTGGGTCAAAACTTCCTGGTCAACGATGCTATTTTGCAGAAGATTGTGGACTTGGCCGAGCTTGGGCCGCAAGATGAGGTGCTGGAAGTGGGACCGGGCTTGGGCACGTTGACCATCGCGCTGTTGAAGAACGCCCACCGCGTGACCAGCGTGGAGCGCGATCCTGATTTGCCAGCCGTTTTGTCCCAAACGTGCGCGCCCTATGCGGATCGTTTTACGTTGGTGAGCAAGGATGCCCTTGATCTGCAGCTTTCCGACTTAGATGACGCCGCCTTGCCCACCAAGCTGGTGGCGAATTTGCCCTACGCCGTGGCGGCCACGGTGGTGTTGGATTATTTCCAGCGCTTTGACTTCATGCAGAGCGCCACGGTCATGGTGCAAAAGGAAGTCGCCGATCGCATGAGCGCCAAGCTGGGGACCAAAAACTATGGCGCCTATACCGTCAAGTTGCAGCTTTTCGCAAAGCCGGCAGGGCGTTTTCCGGTAAGCCCCAACAACTTCTTCCCGCCACCGCGCGTGGACTCTGCCGTGCTGCGCCTTGATCGCTATCAGGCCTGCGGGCAAGATGGCGCGCCCTTAACGCCCGAGGAGCTGCGGGCTGCCTGCCTGATGGCGGATGCCGCTTTCGCTAGCAGGCGAAAGACCATAGCCAATTCCTGCAAGACCTACTTTGCGCAGCGCCCGGGCGTTGACCCGGCGGCCGTTTTGGCGCAGGCGGGCATTGACCCTAAGCGGCGCGGCGAGACGCTTACGCTTGATGAGTTCGTTTTGCTGGGGAAGGCCTATTTGGCGCTGTCTTAAGAAATTGTGCATATATACTTTAGGCAAGTATATAATGCAAGTATACTTGCTGAGAGGAGTATATATGCCGCAGCTTTCGCTCTATTTAGACGAGGAGGCCATGGGCCAGCTTCGTAGGGATGCCTGCCGTGAAAATAAAACGCTTTCAAGCTATGTGCGGGACGCCTTGACCAGTCGTGCCAGCGCGTGGCCTGAAAGTTTTTGGAAGACGTACGGTGCGCTGAAGGACCCCTCATTTCAGCTTCCTGACAACCTGGACGAGGCCTGGGACAGGCCTACCCCTAGTTTTGATTAGGGGGTAGCTTTGTATTTCTTGGATGCCGATATTTGCATTGAGTTCATGCGGGGACGCATTCCCGAAGGCTATTCCCTTTTGCAGCGAAGCGACCCAAGCATCTTTGCCATCCCTTCCGTTGTGGTTGGCGAATTGATGACCGGTGCCTTGAAAAGTAACGATCCCAAATCCAACCGGTTTCTTCTGGACTGCTTTTTGGCGCCTTTCCAGGTTGTTGCTTTTGATGAAAAATGCGCAGAAAAATACGCGCAAGTAAGGGCTTATCTGGAGTCGAAAGGACTCAAGATCGGTCCGAAGGACGCTCAAATAGCTGCAATGGCTTTGGTGCATTCTGCGGTTCTGATTACCAACAACGTACGTGGGTTCAAGCGCGTCCCTGGCCTTCAGGTGGAAAGTTGGCAGGTTTCCACTCTGTAGGAAAGGCGCGCTTGGCCTTTCCGCCAAATTGTTTGGGCGTTTGGTGAATGGGCGATGCATGGTTTATACTAGGCAAGTTCATTGCGAGTATCGCTGATGGGCTGGGGCGGCGACATGGTTCGAACCTGGTCAGGTCCGGGAGGAAGCAGCCATAAGGATCCTCTGACGAGCGCCCCCGCCTATCAACGATACTTTTTTATACTCGGGAAGATTTCGGAAGGGGTCTTGTGGGCTTCATCGATTTCATCGTCAACTTGCTGAAGGACCCGCGTGGTCAGCTGGCCCTGTGGATCGTCACGTTAGGGCCGGTGGCGGTCTATGCGCCGCTGTTTCTGATCGTCTTCATCGAAACCGGCGTGGTCTTCTTCCCGTTCTTGCCGGGTGACTCCCTGTTGTTTGCGACGGGCGTCTTCTCCAACCCGGGCATCTATGCCGACTTAGGCGCCAGCTACCCGGAGCTTGCGGGCCACGAGGGGCTCAATATCTTCGCCACGCTCATCGTGTTCTATGCGGCTGCCATCTTGGGCAACACTTCCAATTACTGGATTGCGCGCTTCTTCGGCAAGCGCATCATCGATTCCGGCAAGGTGAAGGCCCTCACGCCCGAGCGCATGGCCAAGTTGGATGAGTTTTTCGATCGTTTCGGCGGCTTGACCATCGTCATCACGCGCTTCATGCCGTTCTTCCGCACCTTTGCCCCGTTCATTGCGGGCACGGGCCACATGAATTTCGCGAAGTTCACGCTGTTCAATTCCATCGGCGGCATCAGCTGGGTCAGCCTGTTCGTATTGGTGGGTTACTTCTTCGGCGGGGTTCCGTTTGTTCAGGACCACTTTGAGGTCATCGTCTTGGGCATCGTGGGCGTGTCCGTTCTGCCTGCCATTATTGGCGCTGTCAAAGGTGTGCTGTCTTCCCGAGGAAAGTCCAAGGCGCAATAGCTTGCACGGCGCCAATCTTGCGCGGATTGGGTATCATGGATAGGCACGGCTGAACCAATAAGGAAAGCGGGCTACTGACACATGGCAGAAGCACTCTACAGGAAATACCGTCCGCAGGTGTTTGCAGACGTTGTGGGGCAAGACCACATCGAGCAGACGCTTCGCAATGCCATCGCGCAGGACAAGGTTAGTCACGCTTACCTGTTTTGCGGTCCTCGCGGCACTGGCAAGACCACCACGGCCCGTCTGCTGGCAAAGGCGTTACTGTGCCAAAGCGGCCCCACTGCCCAACCCGATGGCACGTGCGAAGACTGCCAGTTGATTGCCCGGGGCGAGCATCCCGATGTCTACGAGCTGGACGCAGCAAGCCGCACGGGCGTGGAAAACGTCCGCGAGGAAATCATCGGGCGCGTCCAGTTTGCTCCCACCCGCGGCCAGTACAAGATCTACATTATCGATGAGGTTCACATGCTTTCCACAGCGGCGTTCAATGCGCTGCTGAAGACGCTTGAGGAACCGCCGTCGCATGTGGTCTTCATCCTGTGCACCACTGATCCCCAGAAGGTGCCGGAGACCATCCATTCCCGGTGCCAACGCTTTGACTTCCGGCGCATCTCCCTTGAATCCATTGTGGCTCGTCTGGGCGCCATTTGCGAAGCCGAGGGCGTAACCTTTGACGGTGAGGCCTTAGAGCTTATCGCGCACCGGGCTGAAGGTGGCATGCGTAACGCCTTGACCTCCCTTGAGCAGGTGATTTCCTTTGGCGGCGGCAACGTGAGCATGAAGGCTGCCGAAGACGTTTTAGGGTCGCTTGATTCAAGCGATTTGGCGGAGATTGTGGCGCTTTTGGGAAAGCGCGATGTGGCTGGTTGCTTCGCTTGGGTGGCGTCGTATGCAGAAACAGGTTCCGACCTGGCGCAATTCACGCGCGATCTGGCTGAGCATACCCGCAATCTGTATGTGATGGCGCTTGGCGGCGTGGACGTTTCTTTGGATGTTTCGGACGCCGTTCGCGCCCAGATGAAGGAGCAGCTTCAATGGTACGGGCCTGATCGCTTGGCGCGCATGATGGGCGTTTTGGGCGATTTGACAGTCGAGCTGAAGACGTCCACCAACCCGCGGCTTTCCTTCGAGATTGCTTGCACGCGCTTGGTGCGCCCCGATTCCGATTTGACGCTGGCCTCTTTGGCGGAGCGCATTGAGGCTTTGGAATCAGGCTATTCCGCGGTGGCCCATGTTCCCGCAGGCATGCAGGCTGCATCGGCACCTGCTTCTTCCCAGGAGCGGGTGATGGTCGAGCGTCCGAGTTTGCGCTCCCAGTCGGAAGGCCAGGTTGAGCAAGCCGCAAATTCGCAAGGCCCCAAGCAAGAGCCGCAAGGCGATGCGCAAGCGCAGCAACGCAGTGCTCAGTCGGCTTTGCGCGATACGGTTCCTTCCGTTGAGCCGCAGTCTCAAACGCGGCGGGCTTCCCAGGTGAAGGCCACGGTGGAAGATCCGGCGCCCGATCCTGTGCCGCAAGCCGGCAACGCGGCGGCCATACTGTCCAACCCGGCTTCTCTGCAGCGCGCTTGGGCGTCTTCGTTGAATCTGTTGAAGCGCGAAAAGCCTGCCTACGCTGTGCTGCTTATGAATGCCAAGGCGGTGTATGATCCGCAAAAGGGCATGCTGATGGTCGATTTCCCCAAGGAGAGCGCTTTCGCCTACAAGGCGGTGCAAAAAGCTGAGGTCACCGAGGAACTCGGCAAGGTGCTCCTGAACACCTTAGGCGCCAAGGTCCCCTTCGCCTATGTGCAGTCCTCTACGGGCCAGAGTGCCCAGGCGCCGCAGGATACGGTGCGTACGCGCCAGGTTGACCAGCAGCTGCAGGCGGAAGAACCGATTGCTGCGTCGGTGCAGCAACAGTCTTCGCCGCGCAATCAGGGCGACAAACAGGCGCGAAAGGCGCAACAACAGGAGCAGCGCCCGACCCAGCAGGAGCAACGTCCGAGCGGTCAGGCGCATTCGCAGGCTTCGCCGCAGCCGCAGCCAGCGGCGCAACCGGAACCGTATTACGATGAGGTTCCCTTGGACGCTTACGAGGATATGGTGCCGTACGGCGAATCTTCCAACTACGATGACGTGCCGCCGTGGGAGCCTGTTCCGCAGCCGCAGCCGCAGCCGCAGCCGCAGCCGCAGCCGCAGCCGCAGCCGCAGCCGCAGCCGCAGGTTGACCAGGCGTCCGAAAGCCCCGAGGCAATGGGACGCATGCTGTCCCAGGTGTTTGGGCAGCCCATTCGTTTTCAGCAATAACCGCAACCAACGGTAAGGAGATGCAATCATGGATATGAAAAAGATGATGAAGCAGGCGCAGAAGATGCAGCGTGACCTGCAGATCGCCCAGGAAGAAGTCAAGAAGATGGAGTTTGAGGCCACGGCTGGCGGCGGCATGGTCAAGGCCGTTGTTTCTGGCGACAACATGGTCAAGGACATCATCATTGATCCTGAAGCGGTTGACCCTGAGGACGTGGAAATGCTGCAGGACATGATCGTGGCTGCTGTCAACGAGGCCCTGCGCACGGCGGCCGATACGGCCAATGCCCGCATGGGCGCCGTCACGGGCGGCATGGGCATCCCAGGCTTCTAGGATGATTGCGGCTCCTGCCATACAAAACCTGCTTGAAGAGCTTGAGCGTCTGCCTGGTGTTGGCCCTAAGTCTGCCCAGCGCATGGCATACTGGCTGCTGAACACCGACAAGGCGACGGCTGTTCGCTTGGCGCAGGCCATTCTTGAGGTCAAGGAAACGGTGCACTTTTGCAGCCGTTGCTACAACTATGCCCAGGACGACTTGTGTGAAATCTGCGAAAGCACTCATCGTGACCAGGGCATCATTTGCGTGGTCAGCGAGCCTCGCGATATTCCGCCTATCGAGCGCACGGCGGTATTCAATGGCGTTTATCACGTTTTGGGCGGTGCTCTTTCTCCCATGGAGGGCATCGGCCCGGACGATCTGAAGATAGCCGAGCTTCTTCGCCGCCTTGGCAGCGAAGATGTGCGGGAGGTCGTCTTGGCCACCAACCCCAACGTGGAGGGGGAGACGACGGCGGCGTATCTGGCGCGCTTGATTAAGCCGCTGGGAATTACGGTTACGCGCTTGGCCAGCGGTTTGCCTGTTGGCGGCGATTTGGAATTTGCAGATGAGGTCACGCTGGGCCGTGCCTTGGAGGCTCGCCTTCAAATGTAGCTTTTTTCTCGAAAAAATTCTTGCCATCAGGTAAGATACTGGTTATAGTAATCAAGCACTTTTTAAGCCCCTGGTTTTGGAAAGTCGCGGAGTCTGTTTTTGGAGGGGATGGGTTCCGAGACTTTTCGGCCAGGCGGCATTTTTTTTGCCCATGGCCCTTCAATCATGGGCTTCTCTCTATCGGGCTTTCCCTCGTTTGCTGGATTATTTGCGCAGGACAATAGCAGCAGCTCTTCTCGATGCTATACTCATGCGTTACAAGAAGACGAGAAAGACAGGTTATGGTAAACATCCCCAGTCCCGCCCTCGCTATCGTAGGGCGTCATAACTCGGGCAAGACGACTTTGGTGGTCAAGCTCATCGAGGAGCTGGTCGCGCGCGGCTATGACGTTGGCAGCGTGAAGCACCATCATCATGTTGGCTTTGACATTGACATCCCGGGAAAAGATTCATATCGCCAGCGCCATGCTGGCGCTTCCGAGACGGTCATTTCCGCCCCGGGTCAGATTGCGCGCATTGCCACCATCGAGGACGAAGCTGAATGCGATGACATCGTTCGCAGCATGCCGGGCCACGACATCGTGCTGGTTGAGGGTTATCGCAAAAGCGGCCTTCCCACCATTGAGATCATGCGCAATGGCAACAACGCTGATGCCGTAGTGGCGCAGGTGCTGCTTGAGGGTGCGAAGCGCGGCTGGCCGCTTGGCGCAGATTTTACGCAGATAGTGCGCGCTTTGCGCGACATCGAATCCGAAGAGGATCGCATGAAAGTCCTTGACTTGGCGGGCGAAGCCATGATCAATGCCAGCACCAAGGAGCTTTCCAACCGTGATAAGGAAGTTTTTGAGGCCCGTCGCCGCGCCAAGAATCCCCATTCTTTGGACTTAGATGAAAAGGACATGCGTGACGTCAAGTCGAAGATGCCCCATGCCAACACGGTGGCCATCGTCACCGATATCCCGGATGCGCAGGAAGCCGCCAAGCTGTACGGCATCCCCTGCTTTGACATCAACGACGTGGCCAGCGTGACGTCCTTCATCGAAGAGCATTACGTGCGCCCGCGCATCTCGGTGGTCATTCAAGCGGGTGGCGAAAGTCGCCGCATGGGCCGCAGCAAGGCGACGGTGCCCTTTAACGGCCGCCCTCTGATCTGTCGGTTGGTCGGACGTCTTCATGTTGCGGCTGATGAGCTTATCGTTACCACTAACGAGCCCGAGAACTTGGCCTTCTTGAAAGACGAATTCCCGGACATTGATATCAAGCTGGTGCGTGACGCTTACGACTTCCGCGGCGCCTTGCCGGGCCTTTACACGGCGCTCAATGCGGCTACGTGCCCCTATGTGGCCGTCGTTGCCTGCGACATGGTCAATGCCAGCGCCTCGTTGGTCGTGGCCGAGTCCATAACTATGAATGAAAAGGGCGTTGACGTTGTGGTGCCGGTGAACAAGCATGGCTTTGAGCCGTTCCACGCGCTTTATCGCAAGGACGTCTGCCTGAAGCCGGTTCATGAGGCCGTCGAAGCGGGGGAGCGCCGCGCCCAGGTACTCTTCGACCAGGTAAAGGTTTACGAGTTTACCCAGGAAGAAGTATCGCGGGCCGTGCCCTTCGGAGGATGCTTTGTCAATTGCAACACGCCTGAAGAGCTGGCCGCCCTTGAAAGGGCTTTTGAGGAGTAGCAGGCCTAGGCGATGGCGGATTTCTCTGATTTGGTCGATCTTGCTCAGCTTGCCCAGGCCATGGGCAAGCAGCATGTTTTCCTTGCGCAGGAGCGTTGCTTGCCGGTGCGTCATCGCAAAGCGCGCTGCCGTAGCTGCGTTGAGGTCTGCCCTGCTGGCGCTATTGAGGTATCACCTAACCATATTGCCGTTGATCACGCGGCCTGCGTGGGGTGCTGCGCCTGCACGACGGTATGCCCGACTGAGGCATTGGTGCCGCTTGAGCCGCCCGACGTAAAGCTGGAAGCCGATCTGGAGACGCTTTTGGCCGAAGCCAAGCAGAAGAATCTGCCTGAGGGCACGGTGTGCATCGGCTGCGCTCGCAAGGCAGCGCGCCATGAGGTTGATGACCAGGCGTTTTTGGAGGTTCCGTGCTTGTGCCGCATGCATGAGAGCACGTTTTTGTCCCTTATGGCAAAAGGCGCGACCGACATCGTTTTGGTTGATGGGAATTGTCGCACCTGCAAGCTGAACGCATGCGGAGAGGTGACTGATCGGGTAGTGGAAAACGTGGCAGCCCTGACTGCCTCGAAGGGCGTTCATTCGGCGGTCCGCAGGTCTTCGCAGTTTCCCGAAGGCATGCCGCCGTATCAGGCTCAGGCCTTGCAGGCAAGCAGGCGCGCCTTCTTCACGGCTTCGGCCGATCAAGGGAAAAACGCTGCGGCCAAGACGGCCCGTTTCTTCATTCGCAAGGAGGCCAAAAAGGACACCACGGTCGCGGCGGTTTTGGACAGTTTCGGCCTTACACAGGAAGAGGAATCCAAGATTACCGAGCCCCAGCGTATGACCACGTTGGTGGATGCTCTGTATGAGGTGGGCTTAGAGCCCTCGGGCATGGTGGATTCCCGCTTCTTCGGGTCGCTTGATTTGCGGACGGTCAAGTGCAGCCTGTGCGGCGTTTGCGCTGTCGTTTGCCCCACGAAGGCGCTATCGCGTTGTTCTGGCGAAGCCGCCTCAGCCTCGGGAAAGAAGGCTTTCCTCAGTTTTTGGCCAAGTGACTGCGTCCAATGCCACCTGTGCGAGGATGTTTGCTTCCGAAAGTGTCTTACGGTCAATAGCGAAGTTCCTATTGACCAGGTGTTTTCCTTTGAGCCGCAGCTTATTGGCAAATAGTCGGTGACGGCAGGGAAAGACGAGGCCTTTGCATGAAAAGATTGCTCCATACCGTTTTGGCCGTTGCGCTGCTTGCGGTGGTCCTTCTTTTTGTGGGCTGTTCTAGCGGGTCGGCCGGTAGCGGCACAGGCAACAGCACTGCCGAGAAACCAGAGGCAACCGAGAGCGTGGTCGGTAACGCGGCTAACACCCAGGAAGACGAAGGCGGGCAGGAGTCGTCTTCTTCAGCAAACCAGAATGATGCCGATAATAGTGCGGACAGTTCTGAGGCAAGCGAGCAAGAAGATTTCACGTTGGTGGTTGGCTATAGCCCGGATAATGCTCCCTTTGCCATAACGGCCGATGACGGCCAAATTGCAGGACTAGATGTCGATCTGGCCACCATCGTTGCCCGCATGAACGGTTGGAATATCTCGTTTGTTCCTATCGATCCTGCCGACAAGATGGCGCTTCTGGCATCGGGCGAGATTACCTGCTACTGGTGCGGCATGGCTAAGGATGGCCTTGAAGATGTGTATGCCTTCACGCGCCCGTACTACCTTAACGAGGTTGTGGTCGTGGTGCGTTGGGACACCGACATGGTCTATGAGGAGGATCTTGCCGGGGCGCATGTGGTCGTTCAGCAGGGTACCTGGGCCGAAGGAGTGCTTTCTGGCGATAAGGCGTCTCTGACGCAGACCTTCGGCGCGTTGGATGTTGTGGACGACTGCGAAGGCTACTTCGAGCTTTTGAAGACGGGCGAAATCGATGCCATCGTGTGTGATACCGCCTTGGCGCATAGCTATATCAGCAGCGATCAAAGCACCTACAAACAGCTGCTTTCGCTTTCTGCGCGTCACTATGCGGTGGCGTTTGACAAGGCGAATACCGAGCTTGCTACCATTGTCAACACGTCGCTTAGCCGTTTGACCAGGGATTCGACCGCCAAGCAGCTGTGTCAAAAATATGCACGGTACGGCTTGTACTCAGATGACTGGATTATGGGATAAAATAAGCAACAAACAAGATGCCAAGTGATTGGCGCTGACCGATGAAAGTTTGAGGAACCGACAACTTAAGGGCAAGAAACCGTCTTTTCTTGTTATGATAGTTGCACTTGGTTACCCCGAGGAAAGAGAGGTCCCAATATGGGAAAGAAGGCCGCTGAAGCTCTGGAAATGACTATTGACGAGCTGCCTAACTATCTGCGTGCAAACCACTCCATCTACATGGATGTTGAAGGCCAGACGTTCTATCTGTCTGACGTAAATGACATTTATTGGCGCGTCCAGCGTACTGACCAGCTGAATGAGAAGGGTCACTACACCGACTGCTCCGAGCTGGTTCCTCTGGTTTCTGAGTTCTTGACGCTGCCTTTCTTGGACGGCAAGTCCATCACCGATTTGTTTGACAGCGCCGTCTTCTACGCATCTGAGAAGTAGGAGCAGCGTTTCATAATAATGGGGATATAGCTCAGCTGGGAGAGCATCGCGTTCGCAACGCGGGGGTCACGGGTTCGAATCCCGCTATCTCCACCAGAAGCAACAAGCGGGTCCGGAAACATCCGGGCCTGCTTTTTTTATTGCGTGCCGTTAAAGCGGGATTCGAACCCGGCCAAGGTTTAGCCCTTTTGCCATGCGGCGTGGGCAGCATCGGCCCTTCGGCGTGGTATTATTCACGCGATACAGATGAGAGTGCGGCGAAAACCGCAAAGAGGAGAGGAGTCATTCATGGCTGAAGAATGCACTCATGATTGCAGCAGCTGTGGGGTTGCTGGCTGCGGAGACAGGGAAGACGAGCCCAGGCCTATAGCCCGCAAGAACGTCAAGCATGTCTTTGCCGTTTTCAGCGGCAAGGGTGGCGTTGGCAAATCCCTGGTCACGGGCCTGTTGGCAAGCGCTTTGTGCAAGCAGGGCAAAAAGGTCGGCATCCTGGATGCCGACATCACGGGTCCGAGCGTCCCGCGTATGTTCGGCCTGCGTCCGCCGCTGACGGCTGACGATGATGGCATCAACCCGGCCGTTACCGAAAGCGGCATCAAGGTGATGTCCATCAACCTGATGCTGCCCCAAGAGGACCTGCCGGTTGCTTGGCGTGGCCCGGTGGTCAACAGCGCCATCCAGCAGTTTTGGGAGGAAGTCAACTGGGAGGACTTGGACATCCTGCTCATCGACATGCCTCCGGGCACTTCCGATGTCGCCTTCACCGTCCTGCGCCAGATTCCCGTTGAGGGCATCATCACGGTTTCTGCGCCTCAGGAGCTGGTTGGCATGATCGTGGGCAAGGCCGTTAACTTCGCCAAGGAATTTGAGGTGCCGGTTGTGGGCTTGGTTGAGAACATGGCCTACTTCCAATGCGACGAATGCGGCAAGAAGCACTACATCTACGGTGATCCGCAAGGTGCCTATGTCGCGCAGAAGTACGGCATCGGCGCCTATGCCGATTTGCCGGTCAACCCGGCTGTTGCCCACGCGTGTGACAAGGGTCAGGTTGAGCAAATCGACGTTCAAGGCATGCTTGATCCCATTCTGGCTTTGATTCCGCAAGATTAGAGAACCATGGCATAAATGCTGAAGCGTTGCTGCTTGTTTGGTGAAAACGGGCGGCAACGCTTATTTTTTGCCCCGGTTCGCATAGAATGAAAACACTTATGGCCACAAAGAAAGGTATGCCATGAAAAATTGCATTACGAAGCTGGTCGCCTGCGCGACGTCGGTTGCCTTGGTGGCAACATTGTCGTTCGGCCTTGCAGGGTGCAGCACGGTAAAGACCGCTGCCTCTAAGCTCAACGACCGATTGGATTCCCTGAGCAGCGCAGCAGCCGCTCTGAGCGAGGACTCCGTCAGGACCCCTCAGGCGGAGGTAAGCGCCACGGGAGACAACACAGTGACCGTCTTGGTTTACATGAACGGTTCCAACTTGGAGTCCGAGGGCGGCGAGGCTACGATCGACCTGGGCGAGATGGTTTCTGCGGGAACGTCTGACAAAGTGAACGTTGTCGTTCAGACCATGGGCACCAAGCAGTGGCAGAATTACGGCATATCTTCTCGTCATACGCAGCGTTACAAGGTTGACGGTTCGGGCCTGACCTTGGTCGATGACTCCTTGGGCCAGCTTTCCTGCACCGACCCCGACACATTGAGCGATTTCATCACGTGGGGCGCCAAGAATTACCCGGCGGATCGCTACGAGCTCATTATGTGGGATCACGGCGGCGGCCCTGTCTACGGCTATGGCTACGACGAGACCACCAACAGCGATGACACCATGTCTGTTGATGAGATTCAGTCCGCCCTGAAGAAGGCAGGCATCTACTTCGATTTCATCGGCATGGACTGCTGCCTGATGTCTTCGCTGGAGACGTGCTGCGCCTTCTACAACTATTGCGACTATGCCATCTTGTCCGAGGACTTTGAGTCGGGTCTGGGTTGGAGCTACAGCAATTGGCTGTCCAGCTTGATGGCCAATCCGACCATTTCTACGTCCGATTTGGGCAAGATCATCGTTGATGACATGGTGAAGGCCAACACCAAGGACAAGGATTGGGGCGGCGATGCCACGCTGGCCGTCATCGACGAAAGCATGATGAAGGTTCTGTTCACTGCTTGGACCGACTTTGCCTACGCCAACGAGAGCACCCTTTTGAGCACCAACTACTCCACCGAGCTGCAGCGCAACGTGGGCAACCGCGATAGCTTGGTTAACATGAAGAAGGGCCTGTTTACCGATCTGCTGGTCAGCGGCATGGACAGCCTTCTGGAGTCAAATGAATACGGTTATTACGACGACTACAGCAGCTATGCTAGTGGCTATAGCTGGGATGACCTGTTCTCCGATTACGGCTCCTATTCCTCCGACACCTATGACATGTCCGACTATTACGTGACTGACATCATGGCCGCTGCGGCAAATATCGACTCCACGGAGTCTGCCGCGCTGAAGGCTGCCCTTTCGGATGCCATCGTGTATTACAACGCGACTGACAGCGATTCCGAGCTGACGGGCCTTTCGGTCACGCTGCCTTATGGCGACTCCCAGTTCTACTCCGAGATGAGCACGGTGTTCAAGAATTGCGGCATTGACAGCGACTACATTACCTGGCTGGGCAAGTTCGTAAGTGCCTCGGGCTCCAGCAATTACTATGATTACTCAAGTTGGGCTGATCAGTGGTCCGGCTGGGGCGACTACAGCCAAAGCTTCGACTGGAGCGGCTGGGGCAATACCCATGACAGCAGCACGCTGGACAACAACGCTTCGGGTTGGGATCAGTACAGCTACGACGACGCTTGGAACTCTTGGTACCTGGAGAATTCCGGCCAGAGTTCTCAGGGCTATCCTGGCGGATTCGGCCGATAAGTGTCTTTCAGGTATGGGCAGGTCTGCTATATTAGACATCGTCTTATAAAAAGGCTGCTGAAAGGAACAGTTGATGCTTTTTCAAAACATTGCAATCATTGACGAGAACTTTGATTATCAGCCCAATCAGTGGGTTGGCGTGAAGGATGACAAGATCGACTATATTGGCGCCCAGGCCCCGGCCAATGCTGCCGACTACGGCCAGGTCTATGACGGCGAAGGCAAGCTCATGCTGCCGGCATTCTACAACGCCCATGCCCATGCTCCCATGACGCTGCTGCGCGGCTATGCCGAAAACGCCCCGCTGCACAAGTGGCTCAACGATCTTGTCTGGCCCTACGAGGCGAAGATGAACGCTGAGGACAACTACTGGGCAACGCTTCTGTCTTGCGCCGAAATGGCTCGTTATGGTTGCGTCAGCTTCTCCGACATGTACTATCACACGCCCGAACGCGCCCGCGCCGTTGCCGAAAGCGGCTTGAAGGCCAACCTGTGCACCTCTCCTTTGGCCTTTGAGCCCAAGGACATTTCCGAATATCCTTGCTTCGCCGAAATGGAAGAAGGCGTTGCCAAGTACAACGGTGCCGAAAACGGCCGCATCAAGTTTGAGGCTTGCGTGCATGCCGAATACACCAACAACGACGTGACCTGCAAGAGCGTGGTCGACTGGGCCAAGAAGAACAATGTGGGCATGCAGATCCATCTGTCCGAGACCAAGTCCGAGGTTGAGGACTGCAAGGGCCGTCACAATGGCATGAGCCCGGTGCAGTGGTTTGACTCCCTGGGTGCCTTTGACGTTCCCATGACGGCTGCGCATTGCGTCTGGGTGGATGAAGACGACATCAAGATTCTGGCCGAAAAGGGAGTGTCTGTTGCCCACAACCCTGCTTCCAACATGAAGCTAGCCAACGGCTTTGTTCCCCTTCCGGCCATGTTTGAGGCAGGCGTGAACGTTTGCTTGGGCACCGACGGCATGGCTTCCAACAACAACCATGACATGTTCCAGGATATGTACTTGATGGCGTTGCTGCCCAAGGGCAACTACCTTGATCCGGAGGTCGTCACTCCCAAGCAGGCCTTCGCTGCCGCCACCCGCAATGGCGCGGTTGCCCAGGGCCGTATGGATTGCGGCTTGATCAAGGCTGGCTTCAAGGCCGACCTGTGTGTGCTGGACGTGACCGGTCCTTCTTGGACCCCCATGACTGACCCGCTGTGCAACGTGGTCTATGCCGGCCACGGTTCCGACGTTGTGCTTACCCTGTGCGATGGCAAGGTGGTCTATGACAACGGCACCTACCCGGGCATTGACTTGGAAAAGGCCAAGGCCGAGGTCACCAGCCGCCATAAGCGCATCGTCGCCGAGTTGAAGGCCTAAACGCTGCGTTTGTGCGCTACCATATACCGCAACCTGAGGCGAGCTCCGGAAGGGGCTCGTCTTTTTATCCAAGGGGAATGTGCTTTTGGCGTAGCCTTAAGGCGCAGTCCTGCTTACCTTGAAGGAGAATGACATGAAGGCACTTATCCCTGCAGCTGGTCTGGGCTCCCGCTTCTTGCCCGCAACCAAGGCTCAGCCGAAGGAAATGCTGTTGGTCGTGGATCGCCCTGCCATCCAATATGTTGTCGAAGAGGGCCTTGCCTCTGCTGCTGACGAGGTCGTTATCATCAACAGCCGTGAAAAGAAGTCCATCGAGGAGCACTTCAGCCCCAACCCGGAGTTGGTTGCCATGCTGCGCGAACGCGGCAAGGACAAGTATGCCGACGCCGTTGAATATGCGGGCAACCTTAACGTGAGCTATGTGTATCAGGACGAGCCTTTGGGCCTGGGTCACGCCATCCATTGTGCTGCCGAAAAGACCGCAGGCGAGCCTTTCTACGTGCTGCTGGGCGATGTCTTGGTGCCTGACAACAAGATGCTTCCCGCCATGCAGGCCATCTCCGATGCTCATAATGGCGCAAGCGTCATTGCTGTCATGCCGGTGCCTAAGGAAGAGGTCAGCCGCTTTGGCGTTATCGCCGGCGCAGCTGTGGCCGATGACGTATGGAAGATTGATTCCCTGGTGGAGAAGCCGGCCGTGGAGGACGCTCCCTCCAACTTGGCCGTGTTTGGCCGCTACCTGCTTTCCCCGCGCGTTATGGAGCTTCTGGCTGATGCTAAGCCCACCACCGGTGGTGAGATTCAGCTGACCGATGCGCTGGATGCCGTGCTTCAGGAAGAAGAGATGTACGCACTGATAATTGATCCTGCCGATGGGTATGACACGGGCACCATCGAAAGCTGGCTGGATGCCAACAACAAGCTGTACGCCCGTAAGATGGGCGCATAAAGGCTCAGTTGAGCCACGACGTCCGTATCTAAAACCTTGAAAGGCCGAGCCGTAAATGGCTCGGCCTTTTTTGGTAGAGAATCTGTTGAACGACGAAGTTGGGCTTTTGGTCGTTCAACAGGCGAAAACAAGCCCGGGAAATCACCTGTTGAACGACGACGTCGTTCAACAGTCGGGCTGCGAAGCTATTGAATGACGAAAATGCTGCTTTTTCACCTGGCGAGGGGGCTTCTCTGTGCATTCTGAGGGTGTTTGCGAGACCTTCGTCGTTCAATAGGTCCTGTTGAACGACGAAAATCACCTGTTGAACGACGAAGGTGGGCTTTTGGTCGTTCAACAGATTTTGAGTTCGTATGGCTTGAGGCGTTGCTCTCTGTCTGCTCGTAAGGCGCCCGTCGCTGCGTGGATTGCGTCTTCGCTCTTCTTTTCTTTCTGCGTTCATTTCATGGCATCAAGCCTATAATGGCTCTGTTCCAATAGTTATGTCACTAAGGCATAGTAGGGGGTTTCTATGTGCGCTTGTTCTACCAGCGGTCCCAAAAGGCGCGTCTTCAAAGACGCGGGTCGCGTTTGTCCCATCGACTATCACATCAAATCTGATGCCTTCGCTGGAAAGCCCGAGTTGAAGTGCCAAACGCTTTATGTGGTGGGCGGTTTGTACGGCAACCCGTTTGCTTTGGACGCCGTGGAAAAGCTGGTGGCGGCTGAGTCCGAGGAAACGCTGGTAGTCCTTAACGGCGATACTCACTGGTTTGACAAGACGGCTGAAAACTTTGCCAGCCTGGAAGAGCGCATGAAGCGCTACATCCCGTTGGTGGGCAACGTGGAAGCCGAGCTGCGCCGACAGGTTGACGTGGGCGTGGGCTGCGGCTGCGCCTATCCTGAATGCACGGCCGACGATTCCGTTAGCCGCTCCAACCGCATCCACAAGATGCTCTCCATTGCGGTGCATCGTCATCCTGAGCTTCAGCAACTGCTGGACGGCCGCCCTGCCATCGCCACCGTTGACGTGGCGGGCTACAAGGTGGGCATCACTCATGGTGACGAGAAGCTGATAGGCGGCTGGGATTGCAGCCGCGAAAGCCTGCAGGACGTTTTGCGCCAGGATGAGCTGGACACCTTCATGCAGGAAAACGACATCGACGTCTTCGCCACCACGCATACGTGTGCCACGGTGGCTTTGGGCTTGGCCCGCGGTCTGGTGATCAATAATGGCGCCGCCGGCCTGCCCAACTTCGAAGGGCAGAAGTACGGCCTGGTCATCCGCATTTCCACGACGGAACATCCCGATGCCATCATCCGCGCAAAGCGCGGGAGCTTGGTGGTCGAGGCCGTGCCGACGCGCTACGACCATGACGCTTACGTGAAGTGGTTTGACGATCTGTGGGACGAAGCCAGTCCGGCAGCCATTTCCTATCGTGGTCGCATTGTCAACGGCCCGCACGACTTTGTGGAAAACGCCTTGTTGGGCGAATTCGCGCCGTGCGGCAATGACGCTACGGGTCGACGTGCACCCGCGCAGGCAACCGAACATGACGTCCAGATGGCGCTGGCCAAGCTGGTCTTCTTCGAGGACATGCTGCCTGATGAAAGCTTGCAGAAGACCAACGGTATCCATACCATCCAGGCCAACATCACGGCGCAGTGCAACTTGGAATGCGCGCATTGCCACGTGAAGTCCAATCCACGTCGCACGGAACGCATGGATCGCCCCGTTTTGGAGGCCATCTTGAAGGTTGCGAAGGACCGCGGCATCCAGACCATTGACATCACCGGCGGCGCGCCTGAGCTTAACCCCGACTTCGAGTGGTTCCTGGAGCAAGCGGTAGCCACAGTGGAGCACGTCATGGTCCGCACCAACCTGGTCATTCTGCAGGCCCCCAAATATCAGCACCTTATTGAGAAATATGCCCAGCTGGGCGTGGAGGTTGTGGCCAGCTTGCCCAACGTGTTTGCAGCCGAGGCCGAAGCGCAGCGTGGCGCAGGCGTGTTTGATGCCAGCCTGGAAGTGCTGAAGGCCTTGAATACGCAAGGCTACGGCATGGGTGATGGCCTGATCCTTGACCTGGTATTCAACCCGCAAAGCGCCATTCTGCCGCCCGAGCAGGACCAGCTGAAGGACATGTATGCGCGTCGTTTGGAGGCGCTGGGCATCCGCTTTGACAACCTGTTTGCGGTAGCCAACAATCCCATCGGCCGTTATGGTGCACATCTCATTGATACCGAGACCTTTGATGAATACCTGGACACGTTGCAGGATACCTTCAACGACGAAGCGGCTGAGGCCATGATGTGTCGTTACCAGATGTCGGTCGGCTGGGATGGCACCGTGTACGACTGCGACTTCAACCAAGCGGCAGGCTTGCCCCAAAAGACTGGAGAATACGCTGAAGACGAGGCGCCGGTTCGCTCCATCTTTGACTATGCGGGTGATCCCGACTTGTCCCTTGAACGCACTATCCGCTTCGGCGGTCACTGCTACGCCTGCACGGCGGGTTGCGGTTCCAGCTGCGGTGGCACCTTGGTGCAGGGGGAACAAACCCGCGGCTAAAGCTTGGCTACCTGAAGCCCCCTTGGCGCAGCAATGTCCCAAGGGGGTTTCTGCTGTTCAAAAGAGAAAGTTAATTCAGGTTAAAAAATAAAAAAATCCTTGACATTATGTTCACAAAACCTACAATTTGCTTGTTTTGTATAAATGTTGGCATCTAGCCAATAGTTGCGAAAGGAGAAGGAATGGATTCCAATACCGGAATACTTTTCTGGGGATTCATGGTCGTCTATGGCGTGATCATGTTTGCCATTTCCCCGAAGACGGTCACCGTCGGTGGCTTCTTCAAAGGCGAAGACCGTAAGGGCCGTCAGGCTAACCCGTGGATGATCACTGCATCCATCTTCATCGCTTGGATTTTTGCCAAGTCTGTTACCAACTGCGCCAACATGGGCATGAACTTCGGCATCGTCGGCGGCATCGGTTACGCTGTGTATTGGCTGTGCATCCCGCTGACTGGTTGGGCCATCTATCGCCTGCGCCGTCGCTTCCAGGCCAAGGGCATGGTCAGCTTCCTGACCGAGCACTATGGCGTTGCTGCTGCCTTCTGCTTCAGCGCCGCCATCCTGGTTCGTCTGTTCAACGAGGTTTGGTCTAACACCTCCGTTATCGGCGCTTACTACGGCACTTCCGGCAGCACGCCGTTCATCGTTGCCGCTTTGCTGTTCACCTTCATCACCATTGCTTATTGCTGCTGGGGCGGCATGCGTTCCTCTCTGATCACTGACGTTGTGCAGGCTATCCTGTTCGCCGTCCTGCTGATCGTCGTTCTGTTCTTCGTGGTTCCCCAGGATGGCGTTGGCGCCATCGCCACCTCTGGTGTGTGGAGCTTGGAAGGCGGCGTCGACTTCATCATCGGCGCAGGCTTGCAGTGTCTGTCTTACGGCTTCCATGACGCCGTTTTGACCGACCGCGGCTTCCTGTGCGAAGAAAAGCAGATGCTGAAGGCTTACATCGTTGCTGGCCTGCTGGGCTTTGTGGCCATCGTCCTGTTCTCCTGCATCGGCGTTCATGTCTACCTGAACCCCGATCTGAAGACCGGCACCGACGCTCCGCTGATCGTTTCCCAGTCTCTGGGCATCCTGGCCTACTTCCTGATGGCCGTCATCATGATCTCCACCGCCGGTTCCACGCTGGACTCCACATTCACGGCTCTGTCCAAGCTGACTGCTCGTGACCTGCCCGGCATCCTGGGCAAGAAGCCTGCTCGTCCTCGCATCATCGGCATCGTCTTCATGATCCTGTTCGGCTTCATTGGCAACCTGCCTATGATCATGGGTGCAAGCATCATTACTGCTACCACCATTTCCGGCACGATGATCATGGGCCTTGGCCCCATCTTCCTGCTGCATGGCGTTGGCCGCATCAAGCCCACCAACATCGGCTTCATGCTGGCATTCTGGATTGGCATGATTTTGGGCATCTGGGACGTTGTCAATGCCGCATCCCTGGGCTTCATGAACATCGGCGCTGGCAAGTATGCAAACTTCCTGGGTGTTAACCTGTGGGGCGCCATCATTTGCTGGCTTGCCTACATCATCCCCGGTCTGATTGCTGGCGCTAAGGACTTCAAAGAGACCGATTGGCCTGCTTGGAAGGGTCTGACCAACGAAGAGCTGGCCAAGCTTGATGCCGAGAAGGCCGAAAAGGCCGCCAAGGGCATCGAGGAAATCGACCCCGAGGGCATCGAGCCCATCAAGAAGAAGAAAGAAACAGCCGCCTAAGCGTTTCTTTTCCTCCCTCCTCAGGGACCTGGCTCGCAAGGGCCAGGTCCTTCTTTTTGCGCGTTGACTTCGAGCGATACCAAACATAAAATATGTTTGAAATGAAGGGAGGCAAACATGCCGCAAACGTCTTTGTACCTGGATGATAGTGTCATGAATCTGGTACGCATTGAGTCCCGCAACCAAGGGGTCTCTCTTTCTAAATATATTGCTACCGCCTTAACCAATCAGGTAGAGGGACGCGTGGGTCTGTGGCCTGCAAATTATTGGGAAACTGTTTACGGATGCTTGTCCGACGAAGACGCTGAGGCAATGCTTGTTTCCCTCTCTGATTCCTCGTTGGACGCCTCTTTGGACGATGACTGCTCGTGGTTCGGGGATGAATAGATGTATTTGCTTGATAGCTGTGTGTGCATTGAGCTGATGCGTGGGCATATGCCAAAAACAATGGAGTTGATGAAGGCTTCTTCGCCTGACATGTTCAAGATATCCTGCATCGTTGAGGCTGAATTGTTGGCAGGTGCTCAGAAAAGCCGAAACGCCCAAAAGACAACGTTGCTGACTGAGCGGTTCTTAGCACCGTATGAAAGGCTCTCTTTTAGCTCAGACAGTGCGCATATCTATGCGAAATTGCGGGCTGATTTGGAGGGGAGAGGACTTAAGATCGGGCCTCATGACTTGCTCATAGCGGCCACCGCTTTATCTGAAGGGGCAACCGTTGTCACGCGCAACGTCAAAGAGTTCAAGCGTGTTTCGGGCTTGAGCGTTGAGGATTGGGAAGAAATAAACTGGTAGTTATCTCTTCGGGATTTTCCCTAAAAGTGCTTCAATGGCAGCCTTGACGCGGATTTGCCGTTCGTTTTTCTTTTTTCATTAGGTACCATGACGTTGTATAGGTTTACCCAGTTGGAGATGCCTTATTTACGATTGCAATTATGGACGAGAGGTTGCAATTATGAGCGAAGAGACTACCGAGAAGGTATTGGACGAGGCCGTGGAGTCCACTGATGCCCCTGAAGCCGAAGGCAAAAAGGGCAAGAAGCCTCGTAAGCCGCGCAACAAGAAGAAGATGATCGCCACGATAGCGGTCGTTTTGGTGGTCGTCGGTGTAGCCGGCGGTGCTTTCTGGGTGTGGCACAACACGCCGTCGTTCTGTGAGGCCATTTGTCACAATCCGCAGGATCCTTACAATCCCACTTATTATGCCGAACCTGGCCAAAGCGCCACGGACAAGTGGGGTAACGAGGTCAAGGATGCTTCCGGCATGCTGGCCGCCGTTCATCGCGTCGAGGCCGATGCGACGTGCTTGAGCTGCCATGAGCCTACTATGGCCGAGCAGATCACCGAAGGTATTGAATGGGCTACGGGCAACTTCTACAACCCGCTGTCCGAGCGCAGCCTGACCAATCTGACTCGTTGGACCGGCGCCAGCGCCATTTCGTTCTGCCTGAATGAGAACTGCCACGACTTCACGAAGTCTGACTTGACGGAGAAGACCTCCGACTTGGCCCGCAATCCGCATGCGTGGCATCACGAGGAATACACCTGCAGTGATTGCCACAAGTCCCACCGCGCCTCCATCATGGTGTGCTCGCAGTGCCATGACGACTCCGTGATCCCCGAAGGCTGGTTGTCCTATCAGGAATCCAGGGAGCTGGAAACGCAGTATCAGTCTTATGACGTGGAGAAAATGCTGACTGAGTCGTAATCCGACTTCGAAAAATTGCTAATATGCGGCCTAGTCGTGAAAACGTCTAGGCCGTTTTTTCAGAAGGGAACATTCGTGAACACCAAAACCAAGCGTCGGATGATCGTCGTTGCGGGGGTCATCGCCATTGTGGTCATCGTGATGCTGGCCGTCGTCGGCGGAAGCACTGCGGCTAAGGTGGTCACGGTTTCCGATGTGACGAAGAGCAACTACGAAGGACAAAAAATCCAGGTGACCGGCACGGTTGTGGATAATTCGTACTCCATCGACAGCAAGGGTGTTCTTACCTTTTCTATTTATGATGCTGACAATAATTCTGGCGACACGCTTAAAGTTACCTATGACCAGGGCGTGTCTGCTACCTTTGGAAACGGCGTTTCCGCCATTTGCACCGGTCGTATGGGATCCGACGGCGTGCTTTCTTGCACCGAGCTGGTAACCAAGTGCCCGTCTAAGTACGAAAGCGCCACCGACGCCCTTACCATTGACCAACTGTTGGGCTATGGGCAAACCATGATTGGTCGCACGACCAAGGTCAAGGGCACCGTAAGCGGGGCACCTGCGGACGCTACCCAAACGGTGCGCCTGACCATTGTCTCAAGTGACGGCGCAACGCTGCCGATCCATTTTGAGGGAGCCCTTTCTTCGAAGGTTGTCGAAGGCGCCAACGTGGTCATTATGGGCGCTCTGAGCGAAGACGGCAGCTTCTTGGCTACCGACGTATCGTTGGAGGGCTAAGGCATGTCGACCTTCGGACTGGTTGGATTGCTTTTGGCCTTCGCGGGGTGCCTGGTCTCCGTTTTGGGCATAGCCGCAGGTCATATTCTTGGGGTAAAGGATACCAAAGCGGGAAAGGTTGCTCCTGAAGGGGACTTCACCACCGCTCAGATGCTTTCCTGGGCGGGGCGTTTGGCGTCTGTTCTTTCTGCCGCAGGCCTGACCGTTTGCGTGGGCGTTTTGGCCTTCTGCTTTCTGACGGGCGACTACTCCATCCAATACGTGCTGGACAACCATTCCAGCAACACGGGAGCCTTTGCGTGGTTCTACCAGCTTTCGGGAATATGGGCCGGTCAGGAAGGCTCTCTTCTGCTATGGGCGTGGATCATCAGCGTGATCAACGCCATTATGGCTTTGCGGGGCTTGGGCAAGCTTGATGCCTTGGACAACGTGGCGGTCGGCTTCGCCCAGCTGGTGCTTCTTGCCTTTGTGTGCGTCATGTTGTTTGACGAGAACAACATGCCTTTCATCGTGACGGAGTCGCAGTACTACGACTCCGATGGCTCGTTGACGGTGGCGGCAGGCTTGCTGGGCATGAATACCTTGCTTGAGCACTGGGCCATGGCGGTGCATCCGCCTACCTTGTTTTTGGGCTATGCGGCCATGACGGTGCCTTTTGCCTACGCCTTAAGCGCGTTGGTGGTAAACGATGCCTCCCGTGCGTGGGTTGACCGCAGCACGCGTTTTGTGCTGGTTGGTTGGCTGTTCCTGAGCATCGGCATCGGATTGGGTGCCGTGTGGGCCTATACGGTGCTTGGCTGGGGTGGCTATTGGGGTTGGGACCCCGTAGAGAACGCCAGCTTGTTGCCGTGGCTTATGGGCGTGGCGCTCATTCATTCATTTACCGCCTATCGCCAGCGTGGCGCCTTCAAGCGTTGGGCGGTGCTGTGCGCCTGCCTGACGTTCGCCTTCGTCATAGTGGGAACGTTCATCAGCCGTTCGGGCTTGGTGCAGTCGGTGCACGCCTTTGCGGGCGACCAGGTTTCCCTGGTGGTGTTTTTGACGCTTATCATCGCTTCGGTGGTCTTGGGCATTGCGGGTCTGGTCTGGCGATGGAAGTCCTTTGAGGCCGACGCTGAAGACGAGCTGGAAAGCATGTTTTCCAAAGATGGCATGTATTACCTGAACAATGTCATCATGTTGGTGCTTTCGTGTCTGTTGACTTACATGACGCTTACCAGCGCCTTGCCTGACTTCTTGCCCTTCGGCGGCCAATCGCTTTCGGCGGGCTCATACAATGCCATTGCGCGCCCCTTGGGCATCGTCTATCTGCTGATGGTGGCCATCGGTCCTTTGACCGCTTGGGGAAAGACCAACAAGAAGGCTTTCCTCAGGCAAATTAAGGTTCCCGCCCTTTGCGCGGTGGTTTTGTTCGCCTTGCTGATGGTGCTGTATGTCACGCAGCTGTACCCCGTGTATCAGGCAGCTGTGGATGCTGGCGGAAGCACCGCGGAATCCTTCTTGGAGCAGGGTCCCAGCTGGTATTACAACGCCTTGGCCGTCATTGGCTTGGCGGTGGCCAGCCTGCTTGTCATGAATGCCTTGTTCTTTGCCGTCCGTTCGCTTAAGGGCAGGGCGCAAAGTAAGCGGCTTCGGCCTTCCTCCTTCGGCGGTGCTCTTTCCCATTTGGGCTTGGGCATCGTGTTGGTGGGGCTTATCGGTAGCTCCATGTACGTGACCGAGACATCGGGCTATGTGGCATGGGATGAGGAAACGGATCAAGCCTCAGAAACCTATGTGGTGAAGGATTATGAGCTGGTGTTTGACCACAGCACCATTACCAGCCAGGATAACGGCGATGTGGTGTATGAAGTGACCTTCGACGTTTACCGTAATGGCTCCTACGTGGGTACGGTTTCCCCTTCGGTGAAGAAGGTGGCCAACACCCAGCAGCTGCAGCTGAACGCCAGCGTCTTGGATGCTCCCCTGGAGGATCTGTTCGTCATCTATCAGGGTGCCAGCGCCAATTCGGATTCGTTGTCCATGAAGGTGCTGGTCAACCCCTTGGTTAAGTTCGTCTGGATAGGTTTTGCCATCCTGTGTCTGGGCGTTTGCTGTTCTTTGGCAGGTCGCTTGAAGCCCTTACCCCAAAAAAGGCAGGACGCATGTCAGTAGCGCTTGAGGCAAAAAACCTGACGAAGGCATTCGGCACACGCAAGGCTGTGGACAATGTTTCCTTTCAGCTTCCAGCGGGAGCCTTCCTGTCTGTGTTTGGCCCCAACGGTGCCGGCAAGACCACGCTTTTGCGCCTCATGTCCACCTTGGCGAAGCCCACCAGCGGCTCGGTTGCGATATACGGGGTGGACACAAAGGAAGACCCCGAGGCTGCGCGGCGGTGCTTGGGCGTTATCGGACATCAGCCCATGCTCTATGCCGACCTGACGGCGGAGGAAAACCTCAAGCTGTTTGCCCAGCTTTATGGGGTGCCAAACCCCGATCAGCGTGTGTTGGAGCTGCTGGCAGCCGTGGAGCTTAAAAGCCGCCGCCTAGACCCGGTGCGCACCTATTCCCGCGGCATGACTCAACGCTTGTCCATCGCACGGGCCCTGATCAACGATCCCCAGGTGGTCTTTTTGGATGAGCCCTATTCAGGTCTTGACCCGCATGCGGTGGAAGTGTTCGACAGCTTGCTGGCGTCGGTGCGGGAGGGGCGCACTTTCGTCATGGTCAGTCATGACTTGGAGAAGGGGCTTGCCCTGTGCACGCATTCGTTGATCATGGCGCGCGGCAAGGTGGTTGACTTCCAGGAAAAGGCCTTGCTGGACCAAGCGGCCTTTAGGCAGAAGTATGCTGAAATCGTTGGGGCGGGGGTGGCCTAACGTGCAAACGCCATCATCGTTTTCCCAGTTCAAAACATTGCTGTTGAAGGATTTGCGCCGCGAGTTCCGCACGCGGGAAATGCTTACCTCCATGGGCGTGTATGCGCTTTTGGTGCTTATCGTGTACGGTGCGGCCTTGTCGCAGGCCTCCAGCTCGCTTGACATCATGCAGATGAGTGGCGGTCTTATTTGGGCCTTGGTGGTATTCACCAGTCTTTTGGGCCTTAATCGCTCCTTTGCTTACGAAAAGGAAAACGACTGCTTGGAGGGCTTGCTGCTCGTTCCGCTTGACAGGGGAGCCATCTTCTTGGCGAAGGCGGCCTCCAACTTCCTGTTCTTACTGGTCGTGGAAGTCATCGCCGTTCCGCTTTTCTGCTTCTTCTTCCTTTCAGGCCAACCTTTTGCCCCCACGTTTGCCTGGGTGGTGCTGCCTCTTGTGGCGGGCACCGCAGGCATGGCAGCTGTGGGCACCCTGCTTTCCACCATCACGGCCAACACGCGCGGCAAAGATGTCATGCTGGCTGTTTTGTTCGTTCCGATTGTCTTTCCGCTTTTGTATGCTTGCGTCAGCGCCACAACTGCTGTGTTGGTTGGCGGTGAAGGCGTTATGGACGTCTTCGTGCCGGCCATGGCGCTCTCCGTTGGCTATGACGTGATCATGACGTTGCTGAGCTGGGTTTTGTACGACGTGGTGGTAAGCGCATAAGCGCCTTGCCTGCCTGAAAGGAAGAGTTGCATGTCCAAAAAAGTGCCTGAGGCGGGGCAGTGGCCCGATAAGCTGGCGCCTTTCGCGCTGGTGGCGGCCATCGTCTGCACCACGGTGGGCTTTCTGCTGGCCTTTTTCTACGCGGGGCCGGTTAACGGTGCCAGCGTCGATGGGGCTGAGGTGATCGGCGGCCAGGTGGTGACCACCAAGCTGCTGCTTTCCCAGAAAATCTTCTATTTCCATATGCCCTTGGCGGTCGCATCGTTTGTGGTGCTGGCCTTCATGGCTTACTACTGCGTGCGTTTTCTGATGACCCGGGACCAACGATTTGACACGTGCGCTGCCTGTGCTATGGAAACGGCGCTGCTTTTCGTGCTTGGCACCATGGCCACCGGTGAGATGTGGACGCGCTTTGAATGGGGCACGTGGTGGTGCTGGGAGCCGCGCCTTACCACCTATTTGGTGTTGACCGTCGTAGTCATCGCCTATTTCATCCTGCGCAACGCCATCGATGACCCCGAGCGGCGTGCTGTCTACTCGGCTGTCATCGGCCTTATCAGCTTTGTCGACGTTCCTATCTGCTTCGCCGTTACGCGCATTATCCCGTCAAGCCTGCATCCGGTGGTGCTGCGCGAAGGCGGCATGACCACTGACATGGGCATTACCGTGGCACTATGCGCCATCGGCATGCTGTGCCTGGCCTTTGTGTTGTATCGCCTGCTGTTCCGCGAAACGCGCATCAATGAGCGCATCCAATCCTTAAAAGACGTCCTGGAAGATCAGAGGTAGACCATGAATCCGCTGCTTGAGGAAATCTATAGCACCATCATCCCGTCGGCTCCCTACATCATTGCCGCCTATGCCATCGTCTGGGCTTTGGTCCTAGGCGTCGTGTTCGCGCTGTTTGGCCGCATCAAAAAGGCTGAAAGGCAGCTGGCGCTTTTGGAGGAGAGCGTGGAGGCAAGCGCTAATAATACGGAGGGCCTGGCGTAGCCCTTTGCCACACTTTGGGGAAAATCCCTATTCGTGCGGGCCGCGAATATGCGGGATAATCCCAGTTGAATGCTTATAGCATTATGAGGGGGTCCTTGTGGGACTAGGTAAAGTCATAGCTGGCTTTGCGGCGGCCGCCGTGGTTGCCGAAGGCGCTTATTGTGTGGCCAAAGGCCCCTCTAGCTTGTTGCGCCCGCCTGGCTCTCAGGGTGAATCCGACTTCATGGCACGCTGCGTCAAGTGCGGCAAGTGCGTGGAAGCTTGCCCTTATGCCGCCATCCAGGTGGCTGGCATTGACCAAGGCAGCGCCGCCGGGACGCCCGCCTTGCTGGATGTTCGCGAGCGCCCTTGCCATTTGTGCCCCGACTTTCCCTGCGTCAACGCATGTCCGACTGATGCGTTGCGCGGCGTGGCGGAAAAGCATGACGCGAACATGGGGTATGCCGTCATCGATGAGGACATCTGCATTGCCTTTAAGGGCTATCGGTGCGAAGTCTGTTATCGCGTGTGCCCGCTCATCGACGAGGCCATTACGGTCGAAAACCAAGCCATAGAGGGCGATGACAGGCACAGCAAGTTCTTGCCCCGAATCAACAAGGATGTTTGCACGGGTTGCGGCCTGTGCGTGCAGAGGTGCGCGGTCAGCGATCCGCGCGTTCCCATAAAGATTGTCAGCATTGCAGAGGTAGAGAAAAAGAAGAAGTAACGCGTGGCGCTGATGGCTTCAGCGTTGGCGAAAAAGACGAGGAAAGGGAAGACATGATGGATGTTTCAAGGCGATCCTTCATCAAAGCGACGGCAATAGCCTTGGCAAGTGCCGCAGCGGCGGGCACCATGTCTAGCTTGACGGGCTGTGCTCCCAAAGTGAACACTTCCACCACCAGCGGGGATGTGACCACGACGGTTGCCGTCTGCCGTTTCTGCGGCTGTGGCTGCGGCGTTTTGGTCGAGGCCAAGGGCGGCAAGCTCATCAGCGTAACCGGTGACCCGGACAACGATTCCAATCGCGGCTTGAACTGTGTCAAGGGCTACTACCTGAGCAAGCTGCTCTATGGCGAAGACCGCCTGACCAAGCCCCAAATTCGTGACGACAAGTCCACCAAGGGCACCGATTCCGGCCTGCGTGACGCAACGTGGGAAGAGGCCTTGGACCTGGTTGCCAAAAACCTGCGCGACACCTGGAAGAAGGACAAGACGCGCCTGGCATTCTGGGGTTCCGGCCAGCAGCCCATCGTTGAGGGCTACATGACCAGCAAGTTCTGGAAGGCCGGCCTGCGCTCCAACAACATCGATCCCAATGCCCGTCTGTGCATGGCGTCCGCCGTCGTGGGCTTCATGAACGTCTTCCAGACCGATGAGCCGGCTGGTTGCTATGCGGACATCGACTACACGGACTGCTTCATCACGTGGGGCGCCAACATGGCCGAGGCCCATCCGATGCTCTTCAGCCGTGTGACCGCCCACAAGGTGGCTAACCCCAACGTCAAGCACTACGACGTGACCACGCTAGGCACGCGCACCAGCGCCACGGCTGACAAGGTGATCATGTTCAACAACAACGGTGACTTGGCCATTTTGAATGCCATTGCCAACTACCTGGTTTCCAACAAGCTCTACGACGAAGAGTTCGTGAGCGACCATCTGCAGTTCAAGCAGGGCACCGAGAACATCGGCAACTCCTTCGAGGACGGCTATGACAAGTCCGAAATTGGCTCGACGGTCGACACCACCGAGTCCATCACCTTTGACGAATATGCCAAGCGCCTTGAGCCCTATACCTTTGAGTATGCAGCTGAAATTGCCGGCTGCAAGGCCGAGGACATCGAAGAGCTGGCAAAGCTTTTCGCCGATCCCGATCTGAAGATCTTGTCGCTTTGGACCATGGGCGTGAACCAGCACAATCGCGGCACGTGGGTTAACCACTGCATCTACAACATCCATCTGCTGTCCGGCAAGATCGCCAAGCCGGGCAATGGTCCTTTCAGCCTGACGGGCCAGCCCTCTGCCTGCGGCACGGCGCGTGAGGTCGGCACCTTCTGCCATCGTCTGCCTGCCGACCTGGTGGTGGCCAATGAAAACCACCGTCGTTATGCCGAGGCCGTATGGGATCTGCCTGAAGGTTACCTGGAGGACATCAAGACCAACGGCTATCACACCGTCAAGATCTTCCGCGAGATGTCCAAGGGCAACATGGACTTCCTGTGGACGGCGCACAACAACTGGGCCGTGTCGGCTCCTAACCTGACCCGTTTCTTGGGCAAGGGCGAAGACAACAAGGGCGTCTTTGACACCTTCATCTGCGTGAGCGAGGTCTATCCCACGCTGTCCACCAAGTATGCTGACGTCGTTTTGCCGGCTGCCATGTGGGTCGAGCGCGAAGGCCAGTTTGGCAACGGCGAGCGCCGCACGGCCGTCTTCGAGAAGGCCGTTGATCCTCCGGGAGAGGCCAAGTGGGACCTGTGGATGCTCATGGAGATTGCCAAGCGCGTCCTTGAGGGCGAGAAGATCGGCGATGCGGATGCCTTCGACCATCTGTTTGGCGCGTGGTATGACAAGGACAAGAGCGAGTTCAAGGGCGATCAGCGCGAAGTCACACGTGACATCTGGCAGGAATACCGCACGTGGTCTAACCCCTACCTGAACGAGCGCGCTGCCGCCATCAACGAGGAGAAGTCCCTGAAGATGGAGGCCAAGCAGCTGGCTCCGTATGACGAATACATCACCAACCATGGCCTGACCTGGCCATGCCGCGAGGTTGACGGCAAGTGGCTGCCCACCTTGTGGCGCTTCAACGGCGGTGCCCAGGAGGACGGCTTCGACCAGTATGGCGTTGCCAAGTACGGCGATGAGGGCCTGTCGGGGGGCTTGAGCTTCTACAAGGCCACCAACCACAAGCCTTCCGTGGTCTTCCGCCCATGGGAGCCGCCGGCGCAAACACCGTCTGATGAGTATCCGTTCGTGTTCTGCACGGGCCGTCTGCTGGAGCATTGGCACACGGGCTCCATGACTCGCCGCATTGAGGCCTTGGACCGCGCCTTGCCTGAGGCCTTGCTGGACATGAATCCCAACGATTGCACCAAGCTGGGCCTGAAGGACGGCGACCGCGTGAAGGTGAAGTCCACCTTTGGTGAGTTCGAGATCAAGGTTTCCACGGCTGGCCGTACCGAGCCGCCCGAGGGCACCGTCTTCGCCGCCTTCTTTGCTGAGGAGACGCTGGTCAACCTGGCGGTGCAGGACGTGTACTGCCCGCTGTCCAAGGAGCCTGACTACAAGAAGACCTGCGTGTCCATTACCAAGGTCAGCTAAGTGGCGTCGAAGGGAAGCAACATGGCTAACGTTGAGGAGTCGGTGGTCATTTCCGGCCTGGTGGTCGAGACGGTGCAGGAATATACCCAATCCGTGGCTGACCAGCTGGCCCAGATTCCTGGCGTGGAGGTGCACGAGATAAACGGTTACAAGATCGTGGTCACCATCGAGGCGCCTACCGTGGATGACTCCCATGGCATTGCCTCAAGCTTCCTGGGTATTACGGGTGTGTTGGGCGTCAACCTGGTCTATTTCAACTTCGAGGACGATCCAACTATCCAAGGCCCGAAATAACGTATTTCCCCAGGGCGGGGCAACCCGCCCTGGGGTTTCAAGGAGCGCAATGAGCGAAAAGCAGAACAAAAAAGGCTTGAAGATCACGTACCTGCGGCGTGCTGTCCAGGTAATCGCTCTTATTCTGTTCTGCCTTCCCCTTGTTGTGGCCGGCTGGAGCTTGCTTGGCCTGACGGGCTCGTTGGATGAAGCAGGAACGCCTGCCAACCTGGTGTTCTACGGAACCCTTTCGTCTTCGAGCATCTTCGGCGTTACGTTGCTTGATCCCTTTGCCGTGTTGCAGGTCATCTGCGCGTCGAAGTCCTTTGCGCTGGATTGGCTGATCGGTTGCCTGCCGGTGCTTATTGTGTATGGGCTTATTCGCGGCCGCGTGTTCTGTGGTTGGGTCTGCCCGGTCAATTTGGTGTTGGAGCTGGTTGACTTCCTTCGCGGCAAGGTTGCTCCCAAGCAAAAGCTTCCCGAGCAGGTGCTTCCGCGCCATGTGAAGCTGTATGTGGCGTTGGGCATCCTTGTTTTGTCGGCCGTGCTTAGCGTTCCTCTGTTCGAGGCGCTCTCTCCGCTTTCCGCCATCAACAAGTTGTTGGTTTTGGGCAGCACTACGGGCCTGATCACCTTGGTTGCCATCATCTTGGTGGAGGTGTTTTGGGGGCATCGCGTATGGTGCCGCGCCTTGTGCCCGTTGGGCGGCTTCTATGAGGCGCTTGGCAAGGTGGGCGTGGTCAACGTCAAGATCGACCACGAAAGCTGCATCAAGTGCAACAAGTGCAAGAAGGCTTGCCTGTGTGACCCCGTTATTCTGGAGCCTGCCGTTGACGGCCAGGACGTGGCGGTGGTCGCGGGCGACTGCATGCTGTGCGGCAAGTGCGTGGACGTGTGCCCCACGGCCAGCCTGAAGATTGGCGTCGGCCGCAAATAGCGTTATTCATCTGGACAAAGCAGTTATACTGTCCGCATGGAAGCTTCCTCTTTAACAAAGCATTTTGACGAAGAAACCCTGGCGGGCGAAAACGACGCGTATGCCAAGGCGGTGGAAGATCTGCACGGCGCCTTCGACTTCGATTTCACCGCCTTGGGGTTAACGCCGTTCACTGGCGCCCCTTTGCGTTGGATCTACAGTGCAGGCGCAACCTCCAATCGTTTCAGGCGCATCTCGTTGGCGCCAGGCCATGGCATCGGCGGCATCGTCTTGAAGGCGGGCAAGCCCATGCTCTTCACCGACATCGACGCCGAGATGGACCCGCGGGAATATTCCTCGTACCCTATCGTCTTCGCTGAGGACCTGCGCAGCTTCTGTGCGCTTCCTGTTACCAAGAGCGGCCGCGTGGTGGGCGTCCTGCTTATGGCTTTTCGTGATTCCTCGGAAAAGAATGCTGCGGCATTCAGGGGAAGCGTTGCCTTCCTTGGAGGAGAATTCTGTGATCTAGGGGTATTGTCGGAGGACTTCCTCAACTTTGAGGAGCTGGCTGATGAGCTGCGTGATAGTCAAGCGGTAACGTTTTTGAACCGATCCTCGCTCTCAAAGGCCATCGAGGCGCAGGAGCAGGAGCGCAAGCGCATTTCGCGCGAATTGCACGATGGCATTGCGCAAGAGATGCTGACGGTTTCCTTCCAGTTGCGTCAAGTGACTGAGATTGCCAACAACATCCAGATTCAGACATTGGTGGAAGAAGCCACCAACAACCTTAATCGCATCATGGATGAGCTGCACAACTTGTCGGTCGACCTGCGCCCGTCAACGCTTGATCATTTTGGCTTGCAGGCGGCATTGCGCTCCCAGGCCCAGGTTTTGGAAAAGACGTTTGGCGCTCATGTGGTTTTCCATGGACCGTCGGTTGATCGCTTCGACCGTGCCTTCGAGGCGCAAATTTATCGCATTTGCCAAGAGGCCATCCTGAACGCGTGCAAATATTCCGGATCCGATGTGATCGACGTGTTGTTTGAAACGAGCGATGGTTGGCTTCAAGCGGTCGTTCGTGATCATGGATGCGGTTTTGACGTGGAGCATCCGGTGGTGCGTGGCAGCGGCTGCGGCTTGCCTGGCATGCAGGAGCGGGCGAGCATGATAGGGGCCACCTTGACGTTTGAGTCAGGGCCCGAAGGAACGACGATGCAACTGGTGGCGCCTATGTATGGAGCACCCGAGGAAGAGGGGGCAAGCTGATGATCAGCGTTGTTATTGCCGATGATCATGAGGTCGTTCGTTCGGGCTTCAAGCTTATTCTGGAGAAGAATCCTGATATCAAGGTGGTGGGGGAGGCCGCTGAAGGCACCCAGGCCTATGCGTTGGTGGCCCGTGAGCGGCCGGACATTTTGCTGCTGGACATCAGCATGCCCCCAGGGCAAAGCGGCCTTATTGCCTGCGAAGAGATTTCGCGTGATTTCCCAGATACGAAAATCCTGATCGTGACCATGTACGCCGAGCCGGAATACCTGTACTTCACTTTGCGTGGTGGCGCTTCGGGGTACTTGCTGAAAAACGCTTCGACGGCTGAGATGCACGAGGCCATTGATGCTGTCATGGCAGGAGAGACCTACGTTCACCCCAAGATGGCGGACATCTTGAAGGATTACCTGTCCGAAAACGGCAAGGAAGAATTGACGGCCTTGCAGCTTTTGACCACGCGTGAGCTGGAGATTCTGCAACTTTTGGCCAAGGGCTACACCAACAAGGAGATATCCGAGAAGGTCTATCTTTCGGTTAAGACCATCGAGTCGCATCGTGCGAAGATCTACAGCAAGTTGGGCTTGAAGTCGCGCGCCGACTTGGTCGATTTCGCTTTGAAGCACAAGTTGCTCAACGTGTAGCAGGGCTTTCGGGGCTTTCCGATAATGCTTCGCTTCAGAAGCTTCGCCGCCTTCCGCTTCGCATTCCGAAAAGCCCTTGCCCGGGAGGCACACTTCCCTCTTGCGCCCTCGCGCTTATCACCCGACGGCTCCACGCTCCGCTGCTCGGGAAACGCATGCGTTTCCCTCGTGCGCTGCGCTGCTTCGCCCTTTTTAGGAAATTCGCCTAAGGGCGAATTTCCTTTTCTTGCGCTCAGAGTCGCCGCCAGGCGATGGGTGCGAAGGCTCTAGGCTATCCGTGCCGAAGCCCCGTTTAGACTGCGGCTAATCAATACCCGTTGTTTCACTAGGCTAATTTAGCCATTGACCTGCTTCTGTAAAATTGTTCCTTGTCATTCGATGGACATAACCCGATAATAGACACAATCGACTAATTGTCGGTGACCCACCAATGGGTTTTCTTATGTGAAAGGGAGGAACCCCCAATGCAGATTTCTCGTCGTAGCTTCGTGAAGGGCGCTGCCGCTACCGCCGCTGTCGCCGGCCTGGCTGGTCTGGCTGGCTGCTCTGGCTCTTCCAGCAACACTGCTGCAAACAACACCAACACCAACACGGCTTCTACGCCAGCCATCGAGATCAAGGACGAGGTTGAGACCCTGGAGGTCGTCACCAACCTGAAGGACACCAAGATCTCCTCCATCGCCATCGCTTTGGAGAAGGGCTACTACACCGAGGAGAAGCTGACCGTTAACCAGCAGCCTTTCGGTGGCGGCTTCCCGGAGATCATGCCGGCCCTGTCCAAGGGCACGGTTGACGTGGTTCCCTTCGGCTCCATCCCCACCTGCACCTATGTTGCTCAGGGTGACGACCTGGTCATCTTCGGCGGCACCGTTCTGGACGGCTCCGAGTGCGTCACCTTGGCCGAGAACAAGGACAAGTACAAGAAGGCCGAGGACTTCAAGGGCACCAAGATCGGCTGCTTCCGTATGGAGACCGGCCACATGGCCACCAAGTCTTGGCTGCGTAAGAACGGCCTGAAGATCGGCTCGAGCGCCGAGGAGATCACCGCTGGCACCGCTGATGTTGCCTTCATCCTGTTGGAGGGCTCCGCAGCTGAGGTTGAGGCCGTGAAGAAGGGCGAAATCGATATGTGCTTCGTCAACTCCGGCTATGGCTACACCGCCATCCAGGACTCCGCTGTTGCCGTTGCTTTCCGTCCCAACGAGCTCATTGGCCATGACTTCCCCTGCTGCCGCCAGTCCACCAACCGCACGGCCTTCGAGGAGAAGAAGTCCGCTCTGGTGAAGTTCGAGATCGCCAACCTGCGCGCTCTGTGCGACATCAACACCGACAAGGAAGGCTCCATTGCCACCATCGTTGCCAACTCTGGTCAGCCTGAGGCCTACGTTGAGTCCACCATGTACAGCAAGGGCGACTACGTTGCTGCCATGAAGTTCGAGATGGACCCCATGACCGACGACGTCAAGACCTTCTATGAGGACATGGTTGACAATGGCGACTTCGAGAACACCGACAAGTCCGTCATTCTGGATCACATGGACTCCAGCATCTACAAGACCGCTCTGGATACCTTGATTTCCCGTGGGGACAACAAGGACTTCTATGAGGGTCTGCTGAAGACTTACAACGAGCACAACACCTTGGGCCTGTAATTCTTTTAGCTCTGTAGCATTTGACGCGCCTGCCTCCTCAGGCAGGCGCGTTTTCGTTTAGGGGGTCATATGCCTTCCATCCAATTCAAAGACGTGGAGTATTGCTACGTCGACAACAGCGAGACCTACCTTGCGCTGGAGGATATCAACTTGGACATCCGGGATGGCGAGTTCATCTGCCTTGTCGGTCATTCCGGGTGCGGCAAATCCACCATGCTGAACTTGCTGGCGGGTTTGGCCATGCCGACCAAGGGCGAAATCCTTATTGACGGTAAGCCCATCGAGGGCCCTGGCCCCGATCGCTCCATCGTGTTCCAAAGCTATTCGCTGTTTCCTTGGCAGACGGCACTGAAAAACGTCGTCTTCGCCTTGCGCAAGACGCACCCAGAGGTGTCCAAGGAAGAAGCGAAGGAGCGTGCGCTCAAGCTGCTGGAGCAGGTAGGCGTGAAGGATGCGGCCAACCGTTATCCGTTCCAGCTTTCAGGCGGTATGCGCCAGCGTGTGGCCATTGCGCGTGCGCTGGCCATTGATGCCCCTACCATGCTGCTTGACGAGCCTTTCGGCGCGCTGGACCCCATGATCAGACGAAAGCTGCAGGCGCTGCTGATTGACCTGTGGTCTGACTCTTGCTGCAAGACGGCCATCTTCGTCACGCATGATATCGACGAGGCGTTGGTGTTGGCTGACCGCATCGTGTTCATGGAGCCCAAGCACATCATCAAGATCTTCGAATTGCCTGAGGATCGTTCGCACAACATGGACGCCCTCTACGATGATCCGCGCTTACGCGCCATCAAGGATGAGGTGCTAGAGCTGTTTGAGGCAACCGCGCAGGGTCAGGAGGACGAATAATGCCCGAGTTGATCAAGAAGACTTCGCGGAAGATCGTTACCCCGTCTTTCATTTTGGCCAACGTTCTTTTTGTGGCTTTGCTGGTCGTCATTGCCATCCCGGGCAAGGTGACGCCGGCCACCTCCATCCCGTTCTATGTGACGGCGGTTATCATCGAGGCGTTGTACCTGTGGCGCTTCTTCGTGAACGACAAGAAGCCCTCCACCAGCTATATCGTCATCGTGGTGTGGGCGCTGCTGATCGTTTGGGAGGTTTGCTCCACCGACTTGAAGATTACCCATCCAGTGCTTATCCCCGTGCCGGAAAACGTGTTCAACGTGTTCCCCAAGCTGTGGCCCGAACTGCTGCGTAACATTTGGTCTTCGCTGACGTTGCTGTTCGCAGGTTTCTTCTCGGCCGTTATTGCGGGCAACATCTTGGGCATGTTTGCTGGTTGGTTGCCCAAACTACGTGACACGGTGTATCCCATCGCTCGCGCCTTGGCGCCGGTACCGGCCATCGTCTTTGCTCCGTACCTGATCATGTTGATGCCCAACTTCCGCTCGGCCGCCATTGTGGCCATCTTCCTGGGCATCTTCTGGCCGACGCTTTTGAACACCATTTTGCGCGTGGGATCGATGGACCGCCGCATTGTGGAATCCGCCCGCATGATGGGCCTATCCACGTTCGAGATCGTGTTCAAGGTGTTTTTGCCCTATATGTACCCAGGCATTGCCACGGGCATGAAGGTGCAGATGGCCACCGCTATGCTGATGCTGGTCATGGCTGAGATGTATGGCGCTACGGCTGGCATGGGCTACTTCGTATTGAACTACACCAATTACGGTAACTACACCAACGTAGTGGCTGGCATCATCTGCGTTGGCCTGGTGGTGACGGTTCTGGATTGCCTGATTGGTCTGCTTATCAAGAAGACCGTCAAATGGTCTGAGTAGCGCGGTTGCAGGCTGAAGGGCTGGATTGGCGTGGCAACAGGTTTGGACATGACGCTGAACGCGTATGCCGGTAAGGAGCAAGCGCATATCGTTGTGCCTGAGGGCGTGCGCGAAATTGCGGCCGATGCCTTCAGGGGTCATGCGGAAATCGAATCCATCCAGCTGCCCGAAACGCTTGAGATTATTGGCGACAACGCCTTTACCGGTTGCCTGGCGCTAAAGCGCATCAACTTGCCTGAGTCTTTGACTTCCCTGGGGCAGGCGGCGTTTCGCAGCTGCCATAGCCTGGAGGAAGTGCATGTTCCTGCGGGCTTGGATGTGATCCCTGCGCGCGCGTTTAGCCTGTGCGCCGGCCTTGAGCGCGTGACGGGCGGAAAAGGTCTTTACGGCATCCAGGAAGAGGCGTTTTCAGGCTGCAAGAGCTTGGTTGAGTGCCAGCCGCTGGCTTATGCGGTGGACTTGGGGGACTACGCCTTCAGTTGGTGCATTGAGATGCCCTTCCCGAAGCTTTCGCCCGAGCTGGCTTATTTGGGAAACGGTGTGTTTCGGCACTGCGTCTCATTTGATATATGCGAGCTTCCGCCGAGCGTGGTGTCGGTGGGGGATGACGTCTTTATTGGTTGTTAGCGGGGCATGGCCTCGCAAAAGACGTAGGTGAAGAGAGCGCCTGCGTGATGAGAGGGGGACTTATGTCTATCGGTAAGGCCAATTGCTTGGTGTGTGGAGCACCCTTGGAGTATTGGGAGGAAGCCCAGGAGGTCACTTGCCACATTTGCGGCAAGAAGGAGACGGGCCATTCCATCTGCGTTGATGGCCACTACGTGTGTGATGCCTGCCATCGTAGCGAAGGCGTGCGCCTGACGCTGGAATACTGCAAGCAGACGGACTCCAAGAACCCAATTGAGATCTGCCAGCACATGATGGATGACAAGTCCATTTATCCCAACGGCCCCGAGCACCATACGTTGATCGGCGCCTCGCTTCTGACCGCTTACAAGAACGCCGGTGGCAAGATCGATCTGGAGAAGGCCTTAGCTGAGCTGCAGAAGCGCAGCATGTGCGTGCCGGGCGGTACGTGCGGCTTTTGGGGCACGTGTGGCGCTGCGGTAAGCGCTGGCCAGTTCTGGTCAATCGTCAGCGGGTCTACGCCGATGCAGGATGTTGCTTGGGGCGAATGCCAACGCCTGACCTCTCGCATTCTGGACCGCATGGCCGACTACGGCGGACCGCGCTGCTGCAAGCGCACGGGCTTCATTTCCATCGAGATTGCCGCTGCCTATGCAGAAGAGATGCATGGCGTGAAGATGGAGATGCCCGAAAGCATTACCTGCAAGTACTTCCCACGCAATGCGGAGTGCCTGCGTGATCGCTGCCCGTACTTCCCGGAAGGCGCCGTGCATCCCAACGACAAGTAAGGGCTAAGGTGCCCGGGCGTTTCCCCGGGTTTGCTTAGTCGCTCAAACAGCCTTTCGCTTCGCGTTTCGGAAAGCCCTTGCCCGGGAGGCGCGCTTCTCCCGTGCGCCCTTCGCACCCATCGCCTGGCGGCTCCACGCTCCGCTGCTCGGGAAATGCATACGTTTCCCTCGTGCGCTGCGCTGCTTCGCCTTTTTTAGGAAATTCGCCTCAGGGCGAATTTCCTTTTATTGCGCTCAGAGTCGCGCCAGGCGATGGGTGCGAAGGGCTCGCGCTAGGCGATGGGTGCGAAGGGTTCGGGTGTATTCAGGTTTCCCGCACAGTCCCTTGGATGCGCCCAGCTGTTGAGGGCGATTTTCGATAATGTGGTAAATTTGCAAAATTATTTTCGTTTATGTGGTAAATAAAAATTTATTTACCACATAAACGTTTAAAAATTCTAGAAATTACCACACAAACGCATAACGGAATCTTTCTCTTCTCGAGGAATTCGCTTTGTGGGGGTGTCCAAGGTCCATTGCTGCGCCGTGATCTTCGCGTCCATCGCCGGGCGGCTCGCGTTCGGCTGCTTGGGAAACGCGCCCGCATCTGGTCTGCAGAAACGAACAAGCCGCGAATGCTCGCGGCTTGTTCATCGTTAAGGAGGGGCTAAAAGGAACGAGCACGAGGAGGGATAGTATTCGAGCCCGTCTTTTTCAGACCTGTTCCTATAATAGACCTAGTCCGTTAATTGTCAACAACAAACTTTTTTTGATTTGATATTGACTTATATTGGACATCGTCTATTATAAGTATCAGTCTGAAACACGGAGCCTGGATGAAGTGAAGCGCATCCAGGCTCGCTTCTTTTTTATGGGCTCGAATCGGGTAGAATGCCCTTATGGATGATTTTCGCATTACATTGGAAGCTTATATGGGTTCCGACCCCGAGGTCGTTATTCCGAGCGGCATCAGCAAGGTGGGGGACCAGGCGTTGACGTGCAATCGCACGGTCAAGCGGGTCGTCGTTCCTGAAGGCGTCCGCTTTATTGGCGCTAACGCCTTTTCCTCGTGCGTATACCTTGAAGAGATAGTCCTCCCAAGCACCATAGAGTCTATCGGCGCCGAAGCCTTCAAGGGTTGCCGCAGTCTTAAGCGCCTGACCATTCCTGAGGGCGTTGCCTCTATTGAGGAGCGAACCTTCCTGCGCTGCGTTCAGCTTGAGGAGTTGCGTCTCCCAGATAGCCTTACCGTTATCAAGAATGACGCCTTTCGCGGCTGTGAATCTTTGACGTCGCTTGTCGTGCCGTCAGGCGTTCGGGACATCCCTAAGAAAGCTTTTGATGGCTGCGTCAACCTTGAGGCGGTGCAGTTGCCCGCCAATCTGGAAACCATCGAAGACGAGGCCTTCCTGAAGTGCGCAAAGCTTTCCTCCTTGGACATTCCGGCAACGGTGGGCTGGATCGGCCGGCGTTGCTTCATGGGCTGTACGGCGCTGGAGTCCGTTGTGGTTCCCGAAGGCGTTGCCTCTATTGAGGAAGAGACGTTCAGGGGCTGCGTGGCGCTTACGAGTGTGAAGCTGCCTCAGGGCTTGCAGGTTGTCGACCATCGGGCTTTTTATGGTTGCGAGCAGTTGGCAGACTGCGAAATGCCGCCCGGGGTTGAGTTCTTAAGCGAAGAGATTTTCTAGCAGAAGTTCACTGTGGCTCTGTAGTCATCAATTCCCATAACCTTGGCCCCTCCTAGAAAAAAGATGGAGAGGGCAACCGATTGATTGCCCTCTCCTGGAGGAGGGGATATACGACGCTTTCGCGCCGATCTGCTGCAATGTAGCAGGCCAGGGCAAGGAGGAAAGGGGAATAACCTTGCCTGACGACGTCATTATACAAAGGGTTCATGAATACCATATGTAGGGGATGTGTACGTTTTGTGTATCAAGTTGTAGGGTTGAAAGCAGAGGGAAAGGTAGTCCTCTTTTTTGGGATATAGGCAAAAATGTGTACCCTAATTTGCGTTGTTTTCCCAGATGAG
>R19__coassemble_30_pt1 | contig 95297 bp, 74 predicted proteins | sample R19__metabat2_low_PE_004 | metagenome-assembled genome bin R19
TCTTCGAGGGCAAGCTTGCGTCTGCGGACCTTGACCAGATGTGGCGGGGCTTGAGGAGCCTGTACACCATCACCATCGAGCTTGAGTCGTGCGACAACCCGCAGTTCGTGTTCGAGAGCATCAACTCGAAGGGCATGAGCCTGGCTACCATCGACTTGCTGCGCAATCGTATGTTCTTTGAGCAGGACCCCGAAACCCAAAATCGATTGCTTGAGCAATATTGGGAGCCACTTGAGACGCTGTTTGACAACGACCCCAGCCAGATCAAATTCAGCGCGGCGCTGCGCTATTGGCTGGTATGCAAAGACCGCAATGCCAAGAAGTATTCGCGGTTTGAAATCTACAGCGCTTTCCGCAAGTACGTGGATGCGAATTACCCAGCTGATAAGACCGAGGAGCTTATGGCTGACCTGCTGGAAAGCTGCAAGAGGTTCAAAGCCATGCTCAAGGGCCAGCAGATGAAGCAGCACATCGACTGGGCCGAAGGCTCCGAGAAGTTTGACGCCGGTTCGGGCGCGGCTTTGTTTGGATAGGGGGAAGCATCATGCAAATCAAGCAGCAATGGTTTCTCGATTTCACGGGGCAGGCCAACACGCAGTTTGTCATTCCGCGCTACCAACGTGTGTATTCTTGGCTTACTATCCAGTGCGAAGAGCTGTGGGAAGACGTCATGCGCGTCGGAAGGGACCAGGTGTCCCACTTTATCAGTACGACGCTCTACCTTGATGCGGGCATGACGGATGGCGGTGTGCGCCAGCTGGACATCATCGACGGCCAGCAGCGCATTGCCTCAGTTACCATCTTGATCACGGCGCTGCGCGACTACCTGCGTGAAACAGGCGCCATTCTTAAAGGCGACGTGCTGGCAAACCAAAAGGACGAAGGCGTCCCGTGCGACTTTGATGCCGACATGTTGCACGACCGCTTCCTGGTGGTGCAAAACGGCAATGCTGCCCAGACAAAGATCCAACTTATCGGACCCGACGGGACAACCCTTAATGCGTTGGTCTTGGGAACCCCGATGCCAGACCGCGTAAGCGCGCGTGTGCGGGAAAACTACGACTACTTCTGGGGCCGCATGCATGAGGGCGGCTTCGATGTCCAGATTCTTTGGTGCGGCTTGCGTGAGCTTTTGGTGGTTGCTTCCGAGCTTGACGGGACCGACAAGGCCCAGCCCATCTTTGAGAGCTTGAACACCAAGGGCTTGCCGCTGACGGCGGCGGATCTTATCCGCAACTACCTGCTGGTGGCCGAAACGCATGAGGAGCAGCAACGGCTCTACGAGGAATATTGGCAACCGATGGAGATCATGTTCCGCGATGATGTGCTTTCGTCGGGGTCGCTCAAGTTCAACACGGGCCTGCGCATGTGGCTGACCATCCGCTGCAAGCGCATGTGCATCTCCGACCGTTCGCGCACCTTCCATTATTTCAAGATCTACATGAACACCATCTACGACGGCACTGCCGAGGAGTTGCTGGATGAGCTGCGCAGCTTCTGCTACTTGTGGGCTCAAAACTACAAGCTCAACGCGGGGCGTGCCCACTGCAGCAAGTTTGACTGGGCGAAGAGGGCTCAGGGCAATACGCTGATTCCTCCGATGACGCGTGCGGCCGACATCAAGAGGATGATCAGAGACGACGACGAGTACAAAAGCGAGATGGCGCAACGTCGGGGCCAGTTTGGGCGCAATGACCTTCTGGGCAGCGGGGCGCAGATCTGCGACGTGCCAAGCTTTGAGGCAGCTCCTGCGGGTTATGAGACCACCCAGTTTGGCCAATGGGGAGGCAATCCCATCGTTTGGCGGGTGCTTGAGCGCAATGATGAGGAAGCGCTTCTTATAACCGAACGTGTGATTGACAGCGTTCCGTATCATTCCTACTACGCCAAGACCACGTGGGCTGACTGCTATCTGCGCTCATGGGCAAACTCCACCTTCCTCAAGGAAGCGTTTTTGCCCGGTGAGATATTGCGCTTGGTGACCAACAGCACGCACACTCCCGGCGATGAGACCTGGGAGACGTCGGGCGGCGTTGACTGTGAGGATCGCGTATTCCTGCTTTCCAAGGAAGAGGCGGCTCAGTACTTCAGCGATGCCCATGACCGCGTGGCCACACCAACCGACCATGCGGTGCAGAATCGCATCTATGTGGAAGACGGCTCCTGCCTCTGGTGGCTTCGGTCCCCGGGGCATGGCCAGGGCTTTGCTGCTACGGTATGGCCGGTAGGCGGCGTGGACACCGCCGGTAGCGGCGTGGGCAGGCCAGGTGTCGGTTTCCGTCCGGCGATACGGCTGAAATTGAAGTAGTTCCTAAGCTACTGGGGTGCTTTTTCGGGGCGCTTCGCTTGGCTCAAGCATGATTTGCTTGGCGGGCGGGGTGCCCCTTTTTCGTGCCGTTGCGTTTGAAGGCAATGTGCTTGCATATGCGCGAATTGCGGAAGATTTGTCTAAAACCCGTGAAGATTGGGATACGGGGCTACAATACTTTGAACGCACTTACGCCGTTGGGCGGCCGTGGCCAGCCCAACGCATTAACGAACGACATAACGCACTAGATTGGTACTATTTATGCAGCATAACCGCACGTTAAGCATCAGCGCGCTTTTCCGAAAACCCTTGGCATGTCTGTTGGCGGCCACGCTTTCCCTGCTCTGCCTGCCGGTATCCAACGCCTTCGCGGCCGACACGGAGCGCAAGGAGGCCCTGCAGGAGCAATCACAGGAGTTGATGAACCGCATCGACGAGCTGCAGACGCAGCTCAACCAGGCTCAGCTTGACTACGATGCGGCCAAGACCGCCCATGATGAGGCCGTGACGGCCATGAGCGACGCCCAAAAGCGGGTTGAAGCTGCCGAGTCGCGCATTGCCGAGTTGGAGGTCAGCCTTTCTGATCACGCCGTGCTTATGTACAAGACCGGCGGTGCCATGTCGTTTTTGGACGTGCTGATGGGCACGTCGTCTTTCGAGGAGTTCCTGACGCAGTGGGACTTGATTGAGCGCGTGACCGCAAAGGATGCCGAGCTTATTGCCGAAACGCGCGAGACGCGTGCCGAGGCCGAATCGGCCCGCCAAGAATATTCCACGCAGGAGCAGATCGCCGCTGACGAAATGGCCAAGCAGGAATCGCTGCAACAGGAAATCACCTCTACACAGGCTTCGCTGAACGAGGAGATTGGCTCCATCACCGACGAAATTATGGAGATCGAGGCCCAGGAGGCCGCCGAAGCTGAAGAGGCCCGCAAGGCCGCCGAGGCAGCTGAGGCCGCCGCCAAGGCCGCCGAGGAAGCCGCCGCCAAGGCGAAGGAGCAGCAAACGGCTGCCGCAAGCTCGGGTTCGTCGAGCTCGTCTTCGTCTGCGGGCGCAGCAGCCACCGACACCGGGTCGGGCATCTTCTGCCATCCGTGCCCGTCGGGAACGCTGTCGAGCGGCTTTGGCTATCGTGACTTCGATTCCTCCTTCCATAAGGGCATTGACCTGGCTTGCGCCGAGGGCACGCCGTATTACGCGGCCGAGTCCGGCACGGTCATCTATGCCACCTATGACGGCGGCTACAACGGTGGCGCCGGCAACTGGATAGTCATCTCGCACGGCAACGGCTTGGTTACCAAGTACATGCATTCCTCGGCTGTGTATGTGTCGGTTGGCCAGCATGTGACGCGTGGCGAAAACATTGGCGCCGTTGGCAACACCGGCGATTCCTATGGTGCGCATCTGCATTTCCAGGTTGAGGTGAACGGCACGGCCGTCAGCCCCTGGACGTATCTGTAGCAGTCCCAACTGCTGGCTGCGAAAGGAGCCCTCATGGATGCTATGAACGCTGTGATTGACAGCCTCAAGCAGCTTTTGGCTGCCGAGGACGTGCAGGTGGCGGCTCCTATGAGCGCACATACCACGTTCAAGATCGGGGGGCCGGCGCAGGTGCTGGTCACGCCGCGCACGGTTGAGCAGATCCAGGGCGTCTTCGCCGTGGCGAAGGCGGCAAACGTGCCGGTGCGCGTGATGGGCCTTGGTTCCAACATCCTGGTCAGTGACGCAGGCCTGGAAGGCATTGTGGTCAAGCTGGCTGAAAACTTCTCGGCCGTGGAGATCGAGGGGCAGACGGTGCGCTGCCAGGCGGGCGCCAGCAACGAGGCCGTGGCGCGCAAGGCGCAGCAGGCAGGCCTTGCTGGCTATGAGTTTGCCAGCGGCATTCCAGGCACCATCGGAGGCGCGGCCATCATGAACGCAGGTGCCTACGGCGGCGAATTCAAGGATGTGGCGCAAAACGTGGCATGCCTGACGCCCGAAGGGCGTGTGGTGGAGGTGCCGGCTTCTCAAGCGAATTGGGGATATCGCCACTCCATGATGATGGACGCAGGCTATGTGGTGCTAGGCGCCACCCTTAAGCTGCAGCCTGACGACCAGGCCGCCATCCAGGAGCGCATGGATGATTTGGCCAAGCGTCGCCAAGAGAAACAGCCGTTGGAAATGCCTTCGGCCGGGTCCACGTTCAAGCGCCCCGAGGGTTACTTTGCAGGCAAGCTCATCCAGGATGCGGGCTTGCGTGGCTACCAAGTGGGCGGCGCGCAGGTGTCCACCAAGCATACCGGCTTTGTGGTCAATGCTGGTGGCGCCACGGCGGCTGATGTGCTGCAGCTTATTTCCGATGTGCAGCAGCGTGTGCTTGAGACGCAGGGCGTGACTATGGAGCCCGAAGTGCGCATGTGGGGCTTTTAAGGCTTCGTCCGAAGAAAGCTGCTAGTGCGTTATTTCAGCACCGTGGGGATGGGCGTGGTATCGGGCTCATCCAGGTTGTCTTCGTAGACGTAATGCTTGGTCTCGCGTGCGATCAGGCCCGACAAGCCCAACACCATAAGGATGTTGGGAATGGCCATAAGCGCGTTGCCGATGTCGGCAATGGTCCAAACTACATCGCCCACGCCGATGGCGCCCAAGAAAGCCACGGCTACGTAAATGACTTGGTAAGGGCGGATGGCCTTGGTGCCAAACAGATAGGTGGCGCAGCGCTGGCCATAATACGACCAGCCCAAGATAGTGGAGTAGCTAAACGACACCATGCCTAATACCAGAAGCGGCGTGCCGAATACGGGAATCTGCGCGAAGGCCAGGCTTGCCAACTTGGCGCCGGTGAAGATGGACGGGTTGGCCAGCACCTCGGCTTGGATGCTGGGGTAGGCCACCATGGTGGACACCAAGACGACGCCCGTGAGCGCGCAGATGACCACCGTTGACCAAAACGTGCCGGTCATGGCAATAAGGGCCTGCTCGGCCGGATTGGTAGTCTTGGCTGCGGCGGCAATGATGGGCGCGGTGCCCAGGCCGGATTCGTTGGAGAACAAGCCGCGTGCACAACCGAACTGCAGCGCGATCAGCACGCCGGAGCCAACGGCGCCGCCAAAGGCGGCCTTGGCCGTGAAGGCGCATTCAAAGATAAGCCCGACAGCTTCGGCCAAGTAAGGGCCGTTCATGAACAGGATGACCACGCAGCCCACAGCGTAGCCTACAGCCATGATGGGGACCAGTTTCTCGCACACGTTGGAGATGATCTTCACGCCGCCGAAGACCACGACGCCCACGGCAATGACGATGATGACGCCCATGACCTCGTTGCTGATGGGGATGCCGCTTGAGGTGATGATGCCGGTCATGGCGGCGGACTGCACGGCCGAGCCGGTGCCGATGGCGGCCACGGCGGCAAAGAAGGCGAAGGCCACGGCGCCCAGCTTGGCGTACCAAGGGGTTTTGCCGTCGCGCTCGAAGCCGCGCAGCCAGGCGTACATGGCGCCGCCGAGCATTTCGCCGTTATGGTCCTTTACGCGGTATTTGATGGCGGCATAGACCTCCGAGTACTTGGTGGCGATGCCGAAGATGCCCGTGATCCACATCCAAAAGACCGCGCCTGGGCCGCCTGCCAACACGGCGGTGGCCACGCCGACGATGGAACCCGTGCCGATGGTGGCCGCAAGGGCGGTGGCCAGCGCGCCGAAGGGCGAGATGTCGCCTTCGCCATTGCCGCTCTTGAACGACATCTTGATGGCCAGAGGCAGCTTGCGCTGAATGAAGCCCGTGCGGACGGTCAGGAACAGGTGGGAACCCAGCAAAAAGACAATCATTGCCGGGCCCCAAACGATGGAATCGATGAGGCTTAGTATTTCTGCCATGTATAATCTCCCGTGAATAGACAGTGCGTTAATGGTAACGCGTACCGCTTTGAACAGGGCTTTTTTTCGATGAGGAAAGCAAAATGCGGCATGGGCGGCTTGAAGGGGGAAGGGCGCATGGCCAATTTCGAGCACTATATGTATGTGCTGGAATGTGTGGATGGCAGCCTTTACACCGGCTACACCACCGACGTGGCGGCTCGTGTTGCCAAGCACAACTCCGGCAAGGGCGCCAAGTGCACGCGCTCAAGGCGGCCGGTAAGCCTGCTTGCCTCGGCGCGCTTTTACACCAAGCAGCGTGCCATGAGCGCGGAGTTCCGCTTCAAGAAGCTTTCGCGTGACCAGAAGGATGCTTTGTTGGCGCGTGCTGCCAAGCGCCCGTTTGAGCAGGTGTTAGAAGAAGGTATGCCCGCCTTTGGGCCTGCTCCCATGCGCGAATTCGTGGCCCGTGGCTTAGCGGAAAGCGAAGATGCGGCCTACAAGGCATTCCAGGCGCCGCTCATTCCGTCAATGGATGCAAGCGCGATGGTAGGGGTGCGAACCCCCGTGTTGCGCAAGATGGCAAAGGCCATGGCCAAGCGGGCCGATGTGCAGGACTTCTTGGCGGACGTTCCGCATAGGCTGTTTGAGGAAAACCAGCTGCATGCGTTTGTGGTGGGTGAGATGCGCGACTATGCGCAGGCGCTTGAGGCCGTGGAGGCCTTTTTGCCGTACGTGGACAACTGGGCTACTTGCGACCAGATTCCCACGAAGGTGCTGGCCCAAGATCGTGAGCGCACGCTTGAGGCGGCGCTGCGGTGGGTGGCTGACGACCGGGTGTATGTTTCGCGCTTTGGCATGGGTGTGCTGCTGCAGCATTACCTGGATGATTGGTTTGAGCCGCGTTTCCTACAGGTGGTGGCGAACAGACGCATCCCTGGGTTTGAGAAGCCGCAGCCCGCGAGCGAGGCGTACTATCACAACATGATGCGGGCGTGGTACTTCGCCGAGGCGGTGGCTAAGCAGCCAGAGGCTGCCGTGCCGGTGTTGCTGGGGCAGGCCGATGTGCAGTTGGATGAGTGGACGCGCAAAAAGGCAATCCAGAAGTCGGTCGAGAGCTTCCGCGTGCCTGATGAAGTGAAGACTCTGCTGAAGGCGGCGCGATAGGGGACTTACTGCAAACGTTGCCGCAACAAGCACTATGGCTGCAGCTAAGAAAAGCCTGGCCTCCTGTTTTTTGCATTACAACAAGAAGGGCACCATACGGTGCCCTTCTTGCGTTTGTCGGCGTCCTCTTTTTGGAGGACGCGCAGTATGAGCAGGAGGCAGCCCTTTTCAACCTCCTGCTCAAAATGCGCGCAATAGGAATATAGAGCCCTTCTTCGTAAGAAAACGTTGTAAAAACAACGAAATTACAAAAAGGGTTGAGATTGATTAAAATCATGTTGCCAGGCGAATTGCCGCCAAAGGTTGAGTCACCTTGAGGGAGCCCCATGCGTTATGTCGATGCCCATATGCATTTGGATCTGATGGAGCAGCCTGACGCGTATTTGCGAAGGGCCGTAGACGCGCAGGCAGGTCTGTTTTCCTGCACTGTCGAGCCGCAGGCCTACCACCCCGCTCTTGACGGTTTTGGGGGCAGCCCTTACGTGCGCGTGGGTCTTGGCCTTCATCCATGGTGGGTGGCCGCCGATCCGGCTCAGGCGCAGGAACAGCTTGATTCCTTCCTGCAACAAGTGCCCGCAGCCTCCTTCGTTGGCGAAGTCGGCCTGGACTTCTCACCCAAACATGAGGCAACGGCCCAGGCGCAGATGGCGGCCTTACGTGCAATTCTGGAAGCATGCGCAAGCCTTGGCGGCAAGGTCGTATCCGTGCATTGCGTGAAGGCCTATCCGCAGCTTTTTGACCTGTTGCAGCAAACGGGGGCTCTCGGCAATAACGCCATTATCTTGCATTGGTTTTCGGGTGCGCATGACCAGCTTTTGCAGGCCAGGGAATGGGGATGCTTCTTCTCGGTGGGGGAGCGCATGCTTTCCGCCAAGCGCGGGCGCGCCTACCTAAAAGACATGCCCATCAACAAGCTGCTGCTTGAAACGGATGCTCCTCCCGAGGGTGCGGGAATCCGTCAGGCTTTTAGTATGGTTGCCGACTTGCTGGGACAACGGGCTGCCAAGCAGACCACCGAAAACGGCTGCGCCCTGTTTGGGTTCGGCTTGTAGCGGCTCGCGCGCTCCCAAGAAGGGCGTTGGACCTTGCAGCGCAGTCGTTGCCTTCTTGCCTACTGGAAGTGGCGTTTTGTTGCCTAACTGTCAGACGCAACGGCGTTTTGGCTGCTATCATGGGCATTGTCTCATGTGAAGGGGAATATCCGTTTGACTGTAAGCATCTTCATAGCGCTTTCCGTGGTCATGGCTGTCATCGACGCCGTGGTGGCTATCCTTGCGCTTCGGCAGCGTGATCGCGACGGCGTCTTTCTGGCCTTCTGCATGATCTTCTCCGCTGTCGTGGACTTGGGGTATCTCAACAGTGTGTTGGCGGACACCTACTTTGGCATGTCGTTGTCCAGCAGCATTTATTTCAGCGGCGTAGATCTATCAATGGTCTCCCTTCTGGCCTACTTCATAAGCTATACGGATCTGTGGAACAACCGCTTTCGGCCGGCCTTCATGGGGTTTGTGGGCGTCGTTTCTGTCGTTGACATCGCGTTTCTCATGGTCAATCCCTTTGCGGAAATATCCCTTACCTATACCTATGAGGCGGACTTTTTGGCCCACTGGGCTTATTCGCCATACCTGGCCTTCACCTGCCATCTTGTCTGGTCGTATTTCATGGTGGCAGTCGCTTTCGCCATCATCATAGCCAAGATTGCCTCGGTGCCGCGGGTTTATCGAGGCCGCTACGTTGCCGTGTTGGTGGGTTTGGTCATCATCGTCTTCGTCAATGCGTTGTTCCTGTATTTGCCCAAGCGTTTCGTTTTGGATTACTCGCTCATGTTCTACAGTGTCATGGGCGTGTACTTGTATCTCACGGGATTCCGCGGGACCAGCAAGGCCACGTTGGCCGCCACGCACGAGATGATCTTTGACCAGATGGGTCGTGCGTTCATCCTGTTTGACTTTGAGGGGCGCTATGCCACCAGCAATGAACAGGCGTGCGTCTTTATTGCGGAAGGTAACCGCAGCCGTCATTACTGGTTGTCGCAATTCCTCCACGATATGAATCTGGATGATCACATCTCCGACGTTGACTCTGACATCTCGTTCACCAAGCGCTTACGCGTGGGCACCGCCTTGAAGCCGTATCGCGTCGATTTGCGCGTCATGAGGGACGAGAAGAACCGCAAGCTTGGATCGCTGATCGTTTTCGTGGACTATTCGTTTGTGACCGACCTCTTGACGGGCTTCAACACCAAGACCGCCTTCGAGCGCCGCTATGCGCCTGAGGCAAACAAGATCAATACCTATCCGGTGGCCGTTGGCGTTTGCGACTTGAACCATCTGGCCAACCTCAACGAGGCCTATGGCCGCGAGCAAGGCGATGCCGCCATTAAGATGCTGGCAGATGCGATGGTTGCCAACCTTCCCGAAAACTCCTACTTCGTTCGTCATGACGATGCCAATCTTGTGGTTATCTGCGAAGGCGTGGACGGGGCTGCGATGCACAACGCCTTGGATGCCGCCTTCAAGGACTTGAAGGCGGCTGATTCGCCGTTTGGCCCGCTGGAAGCGCAAAGCGCGGTAAGCGTTGCCAGTGTTGATAACCCCTCCGTCATAGGAGCTGTCAAGACGGCGCTTGACGCCTTGAAGCTTCGCAAGATGCTCGATTACGATTCGGCGCACTCGTCGTTGCTGGCAAGCTTGGCCATGACACAGCGCCAAAGCGACGGCGAAACCGAGGAGCATGTTCGCCGCACGCGTGCCGTGGCGGATCGCCTGGCCAAGCGCATGGGGCTTTCTGACTGGGAGCAAAGCTCGTTGGCGCTGCTGTGCCTGCTGCATGACATCGGCAAGGTGGGCGTGCCGCTGGAAATCTTAAACAAGCCTGGTAAGCTGACGGATGCTGAATGGGCGGTTCTGAAGTCCCATAGCGAGAAAGGCTATCGGATTGCCAGCGCCTCCGAGGAACTCGGCGGCATAGCGGAAAGCATCCTGCACCATCATGAGCGTTGGGACGGGAAGGGCTACCCCGATGGCTTGTCGCGGGAGGCCATTCCGATGCTTTCGCGCGTTCTCATGGTCGTCGACACCTATGACGCTATGACCCATGACCGCCCTTACCGCAGGGCTTTGTCGCGCGAGGAGGCCATGGCGGAGCTGAAACGCTGTGCTGGCACGCAATTTGACCCGAGCGTCGTGGCGGAATTCCTGGCGATGATGGCGGAGGGCATGGCCTTCGACCCTGCTTTGGTGTCGGATGCGGCCTATGTTGGAAATACGCAGCCTGAAGACAAAGAAGATAAGACTGAGGTGCCTGCTGACGCCCGCAAGCGCCATCTATTTGCGGGGCGTATTCGCCAGGCCCTTACCGACGAGGAGCGCTTGGCTCTTCATCGCATGGATACCGTTCATTATGCCCGCTATATCTTGGATGAGGACCAAAAGATCCTATCCGTTTCGAAGGGCTTTGAGGAGTTGACGGGCTATACCCAAAGCGACATCGATGAGCTTGGCCTGAGCCAGCTTGATTTGCTGTTCCCTGAAGATCACGAGAAGTATTGGGGCTTGGTCACCAAGCAGATAGAGGAAAATGGCGAAGCCTACCTGGATCATCTGTTGCGTCGCCGCGACGGCTCGCCTCAGGCGGTCTTCTGCTATGGGCGTCCATTCTTCGACTCCGCTGCAAGGGCGGCGCGCAACGAGGTGATCATTGCTGACGTGGGATCTGCTGGCTCGGTCAAGCAGGTAGTGGGTCATGCCCGCGAAAGCGCCCTGCGTGAGCTCAAGCATTGGGAAGATCAGGCAACGCGTGATCCTTTGACCGGCTTGGCGAACCGTCCCGCTTTCCGCTCCGATGTCCAGATGCGCATTTTGGACGAAAATTGCGCTGTGGCCTTGGGCATTGTGGACATCGACAACTTCAAGGAATACAACGACACCTATGGCCATCCCGAGGGTGACGCCATGCTTGTCCATATGGCCCATGCGCTTGAGAAGGCGGTTGGCAACAAGGGCGTCACATGCCGTTTGGGCGGCGATGAGTTCTCCTTCGCGCTGTTCCTGCCCAGGGAAATTGCCCCCGATGAGGTAAGGCGCATGTCCACCGATATTTGGAGCACCGTCTCGGCTGCCATGCAATCCTTCCGCCTAAGTGCTACCGTCTCGATGGGCGTGGCGTTGGTTTCCGTCGACGAGGTGTCGTTCCGCAGGCTGTATGCAAGTGCCGATCGTCAGCTGTATCATGCCAAGGAGCAAGGGCGCAACCGTCTGTGCGGCAATTGGGATGAAGCTGAGTGCTAGGCGCGAAAGTCCTCTTCGAGCGTGTACAATGAGCGCATGTTTGACGCTATCGAATACATAAACACCCCCCGTTGGCAACAATCCCGCTTGGGCTTGGAGCGCATTCGGGATTTGTTGGATCGGCTTGGCCGTCCCCAGGACAAACTGAAGTTTGTGCATGTGGCGGGAACTAATGGCAAAGGCTCCACCTGTGCCTACCTTGATGCGGTCTTGCGTCAAGCGGGCTATAAAACGGGTCTTTTCACCAGCCCCTACATCGAATGCTTCGAGGAGCGCATCCGCGTGGACGGGCAAAACATCAGCGCTGCTGACTTGACGTGCGTCACCTTGCAGGTAAAGGAGCAGGCAGAGGCCCTCTTCGCCCAAACGGGTGATCATCCGACCGAGTTTGAGCTGATGACGGCTGTGGCTTTGGTGCATTTTGCCTTGAGCGGCTGCGACATCTGCGTGTTGGAGGTAGGACTGGGCGGACGCCTGGATTCCACCAACGTCATCGAAAAGCCCGAGGTCAGCGTCATTTGCCGCTTGGGGTTGGATCACACGGCCATCTTGGGCGACACGCTGGAGAAGATTGCCGCCGAGAAGGCGGGCATTGTCAAGCCGGGGTGCCCGGTGGTCACCTATCCGCAGGATCCAGAGGCCCAAGCCGTCTTGGAGCGGGTAGCCAAGGAGCAAGGGTGTACGCTGAGCGTGGCGCGCCTGGACGATGAGCCCATCAATCTTTTGTCCAGCCTTCGCCAGCGCTTCTGCTTTGACGGGAAGCCTTATGAGACGCAGCTTTTGGCGGCCTACCAGCCGTCGAATGCAGCCGTGGCCTTGGAGGCGTTGAAGGTCATGCGAAGCGCAGGGTGGGATATTTCCGATGAAGCCCTGCAGGCAGGCATTGCCCAGGCGCAATGGCCTGGGCGCTTTGAGCTTTTGGATACACGACCGCGCTCTGTCGTTGATGGCGGGCACAACCCGCAAGGAGCGCTTGCCTTGCGAGACACCTTGGAGCAGTGGCTGCCTATCTTCCGGCAAAGCGGCGTGAGCGGTCCGGTCGTCTTTCTGGTTGGCCTTTTGGCCGACAAGGATTACCCCTCCATGCTGAAGACCGTGGTGCCGATGGCTGATGCCCTGGTGGCAACGCAGCCGCGCAACCCGCGCGCCTTGGGCGCTGCCAATCTGGCTTGCGAACTTGAAAAGCTGACGAAGGCCCCGGTGAAGGTGTGCCCCCAAGCTGGTGATGCTGTGGCGCAGGCCCGCGTCTTGGCGGGCGAAGACGGCCTGGTGGTCGCCTTCGGCAGCTTGTACCAGGTGGGTGAAATCAAACGTTGTCTTTTGGGGGAATAGCCCATGCTGCCTGCTTTTTTCCAACCGCTGCTCGAGCAGCACTATGCACCCGCTGACGTGCAGCGCATCCTTGATGGCAGCCAGAATCGCCGTGCGGTCACCTTGCGCGCCAACACGCTGAAGGCCACGCAGGCTGAGGTTGCGACCGCGCTGGATGCGGCGGGCATTGCCTGGGAGGATGTTCCGTGGTATCACGACGCTTTCTGCGTGGTGGATTCGCGCGAGAAGGCGCTGTGGGATTTGCCGCTTTACCAAGAAGGCAAGATCTATCTGCAGTCGCTGAGCTCCATGCTTCCGCCGAAGGTGCTTGACCCGCGGCCCGGTGCCGACATTTTGGATATGTGCGCGGCGCCCGGGGGCAAGACCACGCAGCTGGCGGCGCTCAGCAACGGTGCGGCCCATTTGACGGCGTGCGAGCTCAACGCCATCCGCGCCGACAAGCTGGAATATAACTTGCAGCGTCAAGGAGCCAAGAACGTGCAGGTCATGCGTGTTGATGCACGCAAGCTGGATGATTTTTTCCGTTTCGACCAAGTGTTGCTTGATGCGCCGTGCTCGGGTTCGGGCACGCTTTGGGCCGATGACCCCAAGGTGGGCAAGCGCTTCAACGAGGGTCTTATCCAGAAGTGCCAAAAAAGCCAGCGGGCGCTTTTGGACAAGGCGCTGGGCATTGTGAAGCCGGGTGGCTGTGTGGTGTATGCCACCTGCAGCGTCCTGCCTGAAGAAAACCAAGATTCGGTTGCATCCTGCCTGAAAAAGGCCTCCAAGCGGGGTAAATACGAAGTCGAGCCTATCGCTTTCGAGGGCATGGAGGACCTGCCGCTTCTGCCTTGCAGCCTGGAAGGCGCCTTGTGCCTGTGCCCGACTGACCGCTATGAGGGCTTCTTCGTGGCCAAGATCAAACGCACGGCCTAGGCGCTTTACGCATTGCCCACTGCCGCCGCTTTGTTGCTGGCGGCGACAGGTGGTACCATCCCATCCATGGAAAAGCTGATGCAAGATATACTGGCGCACCTTCGCACGGAAGGCAGCGTTGATGATTTGACCGTTGAGCGGGCGGTGCGCGCCCGCAATCAGGGCATCGTGGACGATGCGCAGCATTTTTCCAAGAAGAAGCTGGTCATGTTCTACCTGAGGCAAAAGGAGCTGCAAAGCCATTTGTGGGCAGAGTGGGGCATCACGGCGCAGGAAGAGGAAGCCTTGGCCCAAGTGCTGCGCATGAAGCCGCGCCGCACGGCCAGTGGTGTTGCCACCATAACGGTCATCACCAAGCCGCAGCCATGCGGTAGTGCCTGCCTGTATTGCCCCAACGATGTGCGTATGCCCAAAAGCTATTTGACCAACGAGCCTGCCTGCCAACGTGCTGAGCGCAACTTCTTCGATCCGTATTTGCAGGTTGCCAGCCGTCTGAGGGCCTTGCGGCAGATGGGGCACACCACCGACAAGGTGGAGCTGATCATTTTGGGCGGTACGTGGCATGACTACCCGCTGCCGTATCAGATCTGGTTTGTGGAGCAGCTGTTTCGTGCGTTGAACGAAGGCGCCACGCCGCAGGCTGAGGATGCGTGCGCCGCACGGCGGGGGGCCTACCTGCAGGCGGGGATAGTAAGCGATCCTGATGCCTTGGTAGGCCAGACGGCCGAGGTGCAGCGTCTGGTGACGCAAGGAAAGCTTTCCTACAACCAGGCCGTGGCGCAGCTGTACGGCGCATCGTCTTGCTGGCAGCAGGTGCGATCGTGGCAGGTTGCCACCTGGGAACAGCTTGAGGAACAGCATGCGCGCAATGTGAATGCCGCGCACCGGGTTGTGGGCTTGGTCATGGAGACGCGGCCCGATGCCATAAGCGCAGAAAGCCTGACCAGCTTGCGCCGCTTGGGCGCCACCAAGGTGCAGATGGGCATCCAAAGCCTGGATCAGCGTATTTTGGACGCCAATTGCCGCGGCGCTAGCGTGGAAGACGTCACGCGCGCCTTTGGGCTGCTGCGGCTTTTCGGCTTCAAGACGCATGTGCACGCCATGGTCAACCTGCTGGGTGCAACGCCTGAAACCGACAAGGCTGACTACCTGCGCCTGATTGGCGAAGAGGCCTTCCGCCCCGACGAGGTGAAGCTGTATCCGTGCGCGTTGGTGGAGGGCACGGGGTTGGTGGCAGCCTACCGAAGCGGTGCGTGGACCCCCTATACCGAGGAACAGCTGATGGACGTGCTGGTGGCCGACACATTGGCCACGCCGCCCTATATGCGCATCAGCCGCATGATTCGCGACATCAGCGCTTGCGACATCATGGTGGGCAACAAGAAGACCAATCTGCGCCAGATGGTGGAAGGCGCCGTTATGGCAAGCGGGCAGCCCTTCCAAGAGATTCGCTTGCGCGAGGTGAGCACGGGGGATGTGGCGTTAGGCGACTTGCGGCTGCAGTCGGTCGAATACGCCACGACCGTCTCCCAGGAGGTCTTTCTGCAATGGGTGACGCCCGAAGGCAGGCTTGCGGGCTTCTGCCGGCTTTCGCTTCCTGATCAACAAGCGGTGGCGCATCTGGACGGCCTTCCTGTGAAAGCCGGTCAGGCCATGATTCGCGAAGTGCACGTGTACGGCAAGGTGGCAGGCATCCATAAGGCTGACGGCAGCGCGCAGCATGCTGGGTTGGGAAGGCGGCTGGTGGAAGAAGCGTGCGCCCGTGCGGCCCAGGCAGGCTATACGTCCATCAACGTCATCAGCAGCGTGGGCACGCGCGCCTACTACCAGCGGCTGGGTTTTGCCGATTGCGGCTTGTATCAGCGAAGGGAGCTGTAGGCGATGGACGCGGCAACGGCGCAGCGCCTGATTGCGCTCAACAACGCCTTCTATGCGAAGGCGTCCGCATCGTTTGGCCAGACGCGTCATAATCGCTGGCCTGGCTGGGACGCGTTGCTGGATTGCGTGCCGTGCCCCCAGACGGTGGCAGATCTGGCTTGCGGCAACAAACGCTTCGAAGCTTACCTGATGCAGCGGTTTCCCCAGTCTGAGTTTGAGTTTTGGACCGTGGACAACGCCCCGTTTGAGGATTGGATTGCGGAAGGAGCGCGGGTGCACCATGTACAGGCAGACTTGCTGTCTGATGCGACCTGGGGTGTGCCGCCGTGCGACCTGGCGGTAAGCTTTGGCTTTTTGCACCACGTTCCCGGTCAAGACGCGCGGGTTGCCTTCATGGAGCGCTTGCTGGACTGCGTGAAGCCAGGCGGCCATGCGGCGGTCAGCCTGTGGCGCTTTTTGGATGATGCCAGCTTGGCGGCGCGCGTGGTGCCGCCTTCCCAGGTGGGCTTTGATGCTGCAACCTTGGATGCAGGCGATGCCTTCCTGGGTTGGGACAACCAGCCGGGGCTTTATCGGTATTGCCACAGCTTCTCCGACGAAGACGTGGACGCTTTGGTGCAGGCAGTGGCTCCGCGTGCCACGGCGGTTGCTCGCTACCGCAGCGATGGCCGCTCGGGCGCGCTCAACGAATACGTGGTCTTTCGCGCTTAGCCTAGGGTAGGGGGGGAAGCCGCAGGGCTTTCGGGGCTTTCCGGCTTTCCCGTGACCGCCCAGGGCTTTCCGGCAATGCTGCGCTCACGTAAGCTGCGCAGCCTTCCGCTCCGCATTCCGGAAAGCCCCGGGCTGGCCCGCCGACGACGCTTTGTTTGCATCTTTTGAAGGTTACGAATGCGTTTGTGTGGTAGTTTTTAAAAATAATGAGCGTTGATGTGGTAAATAATTTTTTATTTACCACATCAACGACAATATTTACTTAAATCTACCACACTATCGAAAACCGCAGCATAGTGGTCAAATCGACAGGCCTTTTCCTGGGAGGACTGTTCGAGCGACCAGTCATGAGTGCGAAGATTGCTTGGGGATTTCCCGTGACCGCCCGGGGCTTTCCGCTGGCTGACCCGGGGCTTTCCGGCAATGCTGCGCTCACGTAAGCTCCGCAGCCTTCCGCTCCGCATTCCGGAAAGCCCCGGGCTGGCCCGCCGACGACTTCAAATGATGTCCTCTTTTGTCGCTACCTGCTAGCTCGTCGGTGCCGTTCGCTGCTTCTTTGTTAAAAAAGTGGCAAGATTGCTCCAAAAGACGGATAATGCCAAGGTTACGTTATGACGAGAGGACAAAACCTATGCAATATGTTGTTTGCCTTGATATGGAAGGCACGCTTACTCCTGAAATGTGGATTGCCTTCGCCGATGCGGTGAACATCCCCGAGCTGCGCGTTACCACGCGTGAGGAGCCTGACTATGCCAAGCTGATGAAGCGCCGCATTGCCATCATGGAGGAAAACGGCCTGACGCTCAGCCAGATTCAGGATGCCATCGCCACGGTCGACCCGCTGCCGGGCGCCAAGGAGTTCTTAGATGAGCTGCGCTCGCTTACGCAGGTGGTCATTTTGTCCGACACCTTCACGCAGTTTGCCAAGCCTTTGATGGAGAAGATGGGCTGGCCCACCATTTTCTGCCATGAGTTGGTGGTCGATGAAAACGACATGGTGACCGACTACAAACTGCGCCTGGAAAACCAGAAGTACGTGAGCGTGAAGGCTCTGCGCAGCGCGGGCTACGGCATCATCGCTGCCGGTGACAGCCACAACGACCTCAATATGATCCGCGAGGCCGACGCGGGCTTTCTGCTGCATGCTCCCCAGACCATCAAGGACGCCAATCCCGACGTCCAGGCCTTTGACGATTATCCGGAGCTTTTGGCAGCAATTAAGGATATTTTGAATGCCTAAATTTTGTGAAGTTGGAAATTCTCGGCCTATCTTGGCTTAGAATAGTCCCTGCTTTTGAGCATTCCTTGCAGGCTGGCACACCGCCAGCCTGCTTTTTGTGTTGAAGCCTGCGGATGAAAAAGGTGGCAACGTATGGAGAATGGAAGAGTCGTGGCAATTGAAAAGATCGTAAGCGTTCTGTGCGCCTTGCTGCTTGTGTGCGGTCTGGCTCCCAGTGCTTGGGCCGATGATGCTTCCGACTCTGCCGCCGCCCAGGATTCGCAAAGCGCTTCCCAAACCACGTCTGGCCGTACGAGCAGGTTAGATGGCTCCGCAAGGGAATCAAGCTCGCTTATCGTGCGCGAGCCCGAAGACGACGGCACCTCCGAAGAGTCCCAGCAAGATGCCCAGGAGGATGTCCAAGAGCAGAGCGCAAGCGAAGAGTCCGACGCCGACCTTTATGGCTACACCTATGCCGTTGCCGCCCTTAACCGCACGTCAGGCCACGGGACGTTGGACCTTATCTCGTGTGCGGATGCCACGGAGCAATCATGCCGGGTGGCCGAAAACGCTTGGGAGCACAGCGACTACGCCGTTTTGCTGCAGGCAGATGATCAGGCGAATGCGTTGCCGGCTTTGGCTCTGGCGGGCGCTTTGGGATGCCCCGTCTTGCTGGTGCAAGGCGATGAGCAAGTGGGAACCCTCATGGATACGCTGGAGAGCCTGGGTGTCAATCAGGCCGTGGTGGTTGGGAAGGGTTCTGCCTTCTCGACAGTCCTCATGAACGCCTTGGCCGCTCTGCCGCAGGGCAGTGCACGCCTGTCAGGCGGATCTGACATCGAGGTGCAGATCGCTATTTGCCAATATGGCCAAAAGCTGGGCGTCTGGCGTCTTGATGGAGCGTTTGTGGCTTCGCCCTCGGCTGATTCCTTGGCGTACGCCGCGCAGGTCGCCTGCTCCAAGCGTCCGGTCTTTTTGACGCCGGTGAAAGGCGGGCTGACGCAGGGCCAATCCAAGTGCCTGGCCGACTTGGCCGCATCTAGCGCAACGCGTCGCTGGACACTTACGGCTTTAGGATCAGAAGATGCGGTAAGCGCCACCGTCATGAGCAGTGCCAAGCTTGCCTTGTTGTCGGAAGGATGCAACGTCAAAGAGGAACGTCTGGCCTCCGATGATGCCGCCCGCGCTGCCTTCGACGTTGCGGAGGGCTTGTCGCAGAACGGTTCCATTGGGTGGGACTCCCTGGTGCTTACCACCCCGGGCGATACCTCGTCCCTGATTGCGGGCGTGGCGGCGCAGGCTTATGCGGGCCAGGCCTTTCTGCTCATAGACGACGACTCGGCCCAATGGGTTTCGGAGGCCCTTGGCGGCAAACAGGTTGAGAGCATCTTGTACTTGGATGGCGCGGCTGCCTTGTCGCAGTCTGCGCAGAAGACCCTTGAAGCGCATCTGGGCTTCACCGAGGTCATCTACGAGCGGGTGGGCTCCTTGTCTGCCTTGGCCGATGTGCAGGTGGATTCCATGGCTTCCATCTATGGCGCGGAAAACGTGAGCAAGGACGAGCTGATGGCCAACATGGATGCCAACGCCTTGGAGTGGGGAGACGCTGCCTTCTACCAATTCGCCATCCTGACCGATGGCTTCTCCGGCGCGGTGACGGCTGATCAACTGGATGCCTGGATCGACCAAAACGCCGCTGAGGGATCCATGTTCAAGGGCGCGGGGAAGTACTTCATTGCCGCTGCGCGCAAATACAACATCAACGAGGTGTACCTGCTGGCCCATGCGGCGCTTGAGAGCGCCTGGGGCTCGAGCACCTTGGCTACGGGCGGCATCAGCGGTTACAGCGGCTACTACAACTTCTTCGGCATCGGCGCCTACGATTCCAACCCCTCTTATGGGGCGGTGTATGCGGCCGAACATGGTTGGAACACGGTGGAGGCTGCCGTCATGGGCGCGGCGGAGTTTATCAGCAGCACTTACGTGAATGCCGATTCCGGCCAGAATACGCTGTACTACATGCGATGGAACGTCAAGAACGGCGGCACTCACCAATATGCGTCGTCCCCATTGTGGGCGGGGAGCATTGCCAAGCTTATGGCTCAGTGCTATGAGCTCAACGGCATCTCCATGAGCAACTCGGGATTCCGTTTCCTGGTGCCGGTCTATAGCGAATAACGCCACGGCTGGGCCTCGCAGGCGCAACGCGAAGGTTTTCGCGGTATGTCGTTGCGGTGTTTTGCTTGTTCCTCCCTTTGCCTTTGGCTTGTTTTGGGGCATAATGAAGCCGAGGTATGCCCGCATGCGAACTATCTGAAGAGGGGAGGCTGCCATGATTGAGTTCTACAAGACCACGCAAGACGGACTAGTTCAGCTTGACCAGGTGGAACCTGGTTGCTGGATCAGCATCGTGGCGCCTACCATCGAAGATCGTCGCTGGCTGCTTAACGAGATGGAAGTTGAGCCGGAATTCGTTACCAGCGCCATGGACGACGAGGAGCGCTCGCATACCGACTTCGACGATGACACCAACCAGGCTTTGGTCATCATGGACTGCCCCTTCGTGGAGGAGGCCAGCCAGACCGAGGATCTGTCCATCACCCAATATGACACCCATCCGTTGGCTGCGCTTATCCTTCCTGAAAAGGACGTCATCATTACGGTGACCTTGCGTGAGAACCTGACGGTCAACGCGTTTTCGCAAGGCAAGCAGCGCGGCATGAACACCAACCAGCGCACGCGCATGCTGCTGCAGATGATGATGCATATTTCCCGCGGCTACGTTAAGTACCTGCGCAACATCGACCGCCAGTTCAACGAGAACGAGAAGAAGCTGCGTGCCACCATGCGCAACAAGGAGCTTATCAAGATGCTCGGCTTCGAGAAGTCGTTGGTGTACTTCTCCACCTCCTTGAAGTCCTTCGAGAGCACGCTGGCAAAGATTGCCACCGGCCGCGTCATCAAGCTTTATGAGGAAGACCGTGAGCTGCTTGATGACGTTTTCGTCGAGATTCGACAAGCTATGGAGATGTGCACCATTTACACCAACATTCTGAACGGCACCATGGACACGTTCTCGAGCGTCATCAACAACAACATGAACGCCACTATCCGCACGCTGACCATCGTGACGCTGGTGTTTGCCATTCCGACCATCGTGTTCAGCTTCTACGGCATGAACACCGAGGTGCTGCCTTTGGCGTCGCATTGGGTCTGGCCGTTGCTGTTTAGCATCGTAGGCTGCCTGGTTGCCGTTGTGGTTTTGACGCAAAGCAAGTTTCTGAAGTAATGCGCTTGGTTTTGCCTGCCGCGTTTTTTCGGTGGGCGTTTTCGTGTAGAAAAAGCAATCGGTAGAAAGGAATTGCTATGAAGTGTGAATATTGCGGCGAAGAGATGAAGGACACCGTCAAGTTTTGCCCGAACTGCGGCGCGCCGGCTCCGAAGGCGGCGCCTGCTGCCGAGCCTGCTACCCAGCCGGTGACGCAAGCGACTCCTGCCGCTGCCGCTCCGACCGTCAATGCGACCATGGTCAACAACCAGGGCGTGGCGGGCTGGAAGACCGATGTTGCCATGTCGGTTCTCGGTGGCGTGGTCTTGGCCATCCTTGCTGGTGGCGGCAACCTGATCAACACCACGGTCGACAGCGGGCTTATGTGCCTGCTGGCTGCTGCAGGTTTGGTGTATGCGCTGGTCGTGTACCCGAAGTTCTTCGAGCCCGAGGGCTTTGCCGGCAAGAGCTCGCAGCTGTTCTCGTTCTTGAACATCTTTTTGGGCGGCATCATCTTTGGTTGCATCTGGAACCACAACCTGACCACCAACAATAAGGGCATCAGCTACATCGTGTTCACCGTCTTGACGGCCCTTGCGCTTCTGCGGTACCTGACGTATTTCGTCGGCATTTAGCTTGTCGGTGGTGTGATGCTGAAACGCCCAGGTTGCTTGTGCAGCCTGGGCGTTTTTGTACGCTATGCACGTGGCGGATGCGCTGGGCGTTGCCGGATTGGCTAGTCGCGCGTCAGCTTGCGGTGTACGCGGTGAGGCTTGGAGGCCTCGGCGCCCAGACGCTCCACGCGGTTTTTCTGGTAGCTGTCGAAGTCGCCTTCAAACCAATACCAGGCGCCGGGGTTGTCGTCAGTGCCCTCCCAGGCCAGAATGTGGGTGGCAATGCGGTCCAGGAAGTAGCGGTCGTGGCTGGTGATCACAGCGCAGCCGGGGAACTCCAACAGGGCCTCCTCCAAGCTGGAGAGCGTTTCCACGTCCAGGTCGTTGGTGGGCTCGTCTAGCAGCAGCAGGTTGCCGCCTTGCTTGAGCGTCAGTGCCAGGTTCAGGCGGTTGCGCTCACCGCCGGAAAGCACGCCGGCGGGTTTTTGCTGGTCTGAGCCCTTGAAGCCGAAGCTTGCCACGTAGGCGCGGCTGGGAATCTCGGTTTCGCCCACCTGCATGTAGTCGGTGCCGCCCGAGACCACTTCCCACAGCTTCATGTTGGGGTCCAGTCCTTCGCGCCCCTGGTCAACATAGGAAATCTTGACGGTTTCGCCTAACTCCAACGTGCCGCTGGTCAGGTCCTCTTTGCCCAGAATCATCTTGAACAGGGTGGATTTGCCCACGCCGTTGGGGCCGATGACGCCGACAATGCCGTTGCGCGGCAACTCAAAGGAAAGGTTGTCGATGAGCACGCGGTCGCCGAAGCTCTTGCAGATGTTTTCCGCCGCCAGCACCTTTGCGCCCAGGCGCGGGCCTACGGGAATGTGGATGTCGGTGAAATCGATGTTCTTGGCGGCGCGGGCCTCGGCCTCCATACGCTCGTAGTTTTCCAGACGGGCCTTGCTCTTGGCTTGGCGGGCCTTCGGGCTGCTGCGCACCCATTCCAGCTCGCGCTGCATGCGCTTGGCCAGTTTAGCTTGCTGCTGGTTTTGGGCGGCCAGGCGGGCGGCCTTGGTCTCCAGGTACACGGAGTAGTTGCCTTTGTAGGGGAACAGCTGGCCGCGGTCGACTTCGCAAATCCATTCGGCCACGTTGTCCAAGAAGTAGCGGTCATGCGTGACGGCCAGCACCGCACCAGGGTAGCCCTTCAGGAACTGCTCCAGCCACAGAACGCTTTCGGCATCCAGGTGGTTGGTCGGCTCGTCCAAAAGCAGCAGGTCAGGGGCTTCCAGCAGCAGACGGCACAAGGCCACGCGGCGGCGTTCACCGCCCGAGAGCACGTTAACCGGCATGTCGGCATCGGGGCACTGCAGCGCATCCATGGCCTGGGACAGCTGGCTGTCCAAGTCCCAACCGTTGGCGGCGTCAATCTCATCCTGCAGCTTGCCCATCTCGTCCATCAAGGCGTCGAAGTCCGCATCGGGCTCGGCCATTTCCAGGCCGATGGCGTTGAAACGCTCCACCTTGGCCAGAACGTCCCCAAAGGCCAATCGCACGTTTTCGATGACGGTCTTGTCTTCTTCCAACGGTGGTTCCTGCAGCAAGATGCCCACGGTGTAGCCCGGGGTCAGGCGTGCGTCTCCGGCGCTGCATTCCTCCAGGCCGGCCATCACCTTCAAAAGCGTGGACTTGCCCATGCCGTTGGGGCCTACCACGCCGATCTTGGCGCCAGGGTAGAAGCTTAAGGTCACGTCATCCAGAATGACCTTGTCGCCGACGGCCTTGCGGGCCTGAAACATCTGGTAAATAAACTCTGCCATGGTTTCTCCGTTCTGTGGGGGTTAGCCGCGGTAGGGCTAGTTCTTATAAGGCTGCAGGTGCACGTCCATCAGGTAGGAGCCGTCCTTGTCAGACTCCATGACCAAGAAGCATTCCATTACCTGCACGTCTTCGCCTTCCAGCGCCTTGGCAAAGCGCAGCGGGAAGGCCAGCGATTGCTCCTGGTCATCAGGCATGAAGTCGGTGCAGCCGGCGGCGGTAAGCAGCGGGTGGGCAATGCTACGGTCGTCCCCGAACACCTTGGCCGTCTTCAGGAAGAAGTCGCCTTCGTCAAAGCTGATGCAGGGGTGGGCCGCTGCTGCGCGTTCGTTTTTCTGGCGCATCTCGGAGCGATGCTTGTTCTCCAGGCTGCAGTAGTGCATGCCGAAGGTAAGCCCCTGGTCTTGCGCCCAAAGCATAAGCTGCAAGCACAGCTCTTCGCTGCCGGCCACGGCCAGGCCGCCCGAGTATTGGTAGTCATACATGACCGGGAACACCGGGTTGCGCATGACAAAGCCGCGGCGCTTGAATTCTTCCCAATTGCAGAAGGGGAAGCAGAACTCCAGCAGGTTGATGCCCTTGATGCCGTTTTCCTGGAAGCGCAAAAACCATTCCTTCATGGAATCCATCGTGCCCGGGATGATGGGCATCTCCACCATGACGTCGGGGATGTAATCGGTGGCCATCTTCATGTTGGCCAGCACCTTTTCGCGCAGGTCAGCAGGGTCGTCCTGCTTCACGCTGAAGCGGATCTCGTCCAGGCCGGCATCGCGCAGGCGAGCGGCGGACTCAGGCGTCAGCAGGTCGCCAGAGGTGTACATGCGCTTATGGGACTTCGGGAAAAGCTTGCCGGCACGCTCGAGCAGCGCCACGCTGGCGTCTAGCGTGAGCAGCGGCTCGCCGCCGGTGACCGCAATGGCCGCAAGGCCCGGGTTGGTGCGCGCCGCATCTTCCATTTCGGCTTCCCAGGGGCAGCCTGCATCGAAGAAGGCTTGGTAGCCCTCCAAATTGTGGTTGAAGCAGAAGTAGCAGTCACGGTGGCACTTCAGCGTGGTGCTGAACGTCTGGCTGCCGGTGCGTCCGGTGCACTCCTCGCAGGCGCGGGAAAGCCAGCCGATCTGGATGCTGGCGCCGGCGTTGCGAAAGATGGCGCCGCGTAGGGCCAGCTTTTCACGCAGCGGCGCAATGCGGGCGTCGGATGCTCCTTCGTCTTCGAAGACGATGCCTTTGTCCTGCAGGTCTTCCACATAGCGTTTGGCAACTTGGTCATATTCGCGCAGTGCCTGTTGAAGGGCAGCGTTGTCTTTGGTCACGGAAATCCTCCTGTTTGCATACGTTGTTCCATTATAAACGCCAGCAGGGGAGCAACGCGGCTGAACACCCAGCTTCGCGTGAGTGTTTGATCGTTAAGGGCGATTGCGGTCGAACGGCCCATTTTCTGAGGGTTGGGCCACCCGCTATGAAATAGAATGGATTCAAGCCCTAAAGAACCCGTGAAGATGAGAGGAAACACTATGGCAAATTGCTTGGTAGCTCAATCCGGCGGTCCGACCGCCGTTATCAATGCCAGCCTGGCAGGCGTTATTCGCGCCAATCAGCTGAATCCCGTGTATGACCACGTGTACGGCGGCATCAACGGCATCGAAGGTGTTTTGGCGGACAACCTGTATGACTTGACCGACCTTCCTGGTCGAGAGATTGAGATTTTGAAGCAGACGCCGTCAAGCGCTTTGGGCACCTGCCGCTACAAGCTGAAGCGCGACAAGCAGGAAGACTTCCAGCGCATCGTGGAGGTCATGGACTCCCACGACATCGAGGTGTTGTTCTATATCGGCGGCAACGACTCCATGGACACGGTGGATGCCTTGTCGGAGTGGGCGGCGGCGCATGACATGCCGCAGCGCTTCGTGGGCATCCCGAAGACGGTCGACAACGATTTGGTGCCTGTCGATCATTGCCCGGGCTTTGCCAGCGCGGCTAAGTTTGCGTGCGAAGTCACCCACGCAACGCGTATGGACTACGATGCCTTCACGCGCCCGGAGGTCTTCGTGCTGGAGACCATGGGCCGCGATGCCGGCTGGCTGGCCGCCAGCTGCTGCACCACCGGCGACGTCGACCTGCTGATTTTGCCCGAGGAGGACTTCGTGAAGGAGGACTTCCTGGCGCAAGTGAAGAAGAAGATGGACGAGCAAGGCGATTGCTACATCGTCGTGTCCGAAGGCGCCCATTATTCGGACGGCACCTATGTCTCCGCTGGCGAAAGCGCCAACGATGGCTTCGCGCATGCCCAGCTGGGAGGCGCAGCCTTGGTGCTCAAGCAGATGATCATCGATGCCGGCGTGGCTCCGCGCGGTCTGGTGCAGGATTTGTCCCGCGCCGCACGCTCGAGCAACTTCGCCCAAAGCTTGGTGGATGTGACCGAGGCCTATGAGTTGGGCATGAGCGCCCATATGCGCTCTGCCGACCATGTGTTTACCGCGCAGGTTGTGGGCGTTGACCGCGAAGACGTGGATGGCAAGTACAACGCCAAGTTCACGGCTAAGCCGGCAAGCGAATTCGCTAACTTCGTGAAGCATTTCCCCACGGAGTGGATCCTGCCCGACTACCAGGGCGTGACGCAGGAGGCCTTGGACTACTTCAAGCCGCTGCTGGAAGGCGAACCCAAGCTGGTTTACGAGAACGGCCGTCCGGCCACCATCGTTGCCTTCAACAAGCGCTAGTTCGTTTTTGGTTGGATTGCGAATGCAAGGGACCTGCGTTGGCAGGTCCCTTCTTTGTGTGATGGGCTTTCTTACTCTTGTGTTTTGCGTTTGTGTGGTAGTTTTTCGAAATTTGCTTCGTTATTGTGGTAATTAGAGTTTTAATTACCACAATAACGGCCTTTATTTCGTATTTTTACCACACTATCGCAAAATGGCCTATATGGGTCATGGCGAAGCGGCCGTTGTGTCGGCGCAGCGCGCAGGCTGGTTAGTCCCAAGGGTGCGTATGGGTGCCCATCAAGCGTGCATGAAGGTTGCGGGCAGCGTCTTCGTCGCTCGGCTTCGGCGCAGGCTTCTTCAGCTTTCGGGCGATGATCGCCGCGGTTGCGGCCATGCCTTCGTAGGTCCTCACCTGCTCAAAGCTGATGGGCATGACTTCCAGCCCTTCAAGGCTTAAAGCAGCACGACGTAAGGCGTCGGAGTCCTTTTCGGCCTCGGATGCGTGATAGGCGTCGGAATCGTATTCCACGGCCAAGGCGCGCTCGGCGTAATGGCAATCACAGCGGCACGTGTCGCGCGGATAGAGCTTCCGAGCGGCATTGCCCAGCTCGACTTCGGCATTAAGCTGCGGCTTTGCAAGGCCAAAGCCGTTCATGCGCTTGGGAAGGAGCAGGCACAGCGTAAGCCCCGTCTCCTTAGGCGATGCCGATCCGTCACACAGATAGGGCAACGCACGGCGAATGGTCTTGATGCCCTTCATACCGTCCAAGTTGCAGACTGCGTCTGACAGTTGCTGGCAGGAGGTAAGCGGTGCACGTTCCCGGAATCCCGCCGGGATCGTCGGGTCCAACGTGTAGGTTCCGCAGAATTCATAAGCTAGAAGCAACCAATCGACCAGATCGAGTTCGCGGCCTAGCTGGATAAGCGCCATGGTGGGGGAGATGACGTCGTTTCCATCGGGCGTGGGATAGAAGGGCGCATCGTCTTCGCACCAAGCTATCACATGGCCTTCAGTTGCGCCTTTCTTCTGGCGAAACGCCTGGTCGCAGACGCCAATGTGAAGGGGCACAGACAGCTCATGGGCCGCTGCGAAGACGGCGGTCTCCTTGGCGTTGATGCGCGGTTGAAGGGTAGAGCAGCTTTTGGTGTGCGGCCCGGACAGCAAAACGCAGGCAGCTTCTTGCGGTAACGGGGCCGGTTCGGCGTCCCAGATTCCCTCTTGGGCAAGCTCTTCGAGCTCCCGTTCCTGCTCGGATCTCGAAATACCTTCCAGACGGCTGGCCCAGCACCAATAGGCGGCGGCTGACGTATGCGAGAGACAAAAAGCCATGGGTCCTCCTAGCCCATGAACGCTAATGTGGTGGGATGTGATTAATGTTGCGATTTTGTGGTATTTGGTACAACGAACTACCACATTAGCGTTCAAAGTATGGCGATAATACCACAGAAACGAATGTTTTCAGGATACGCTCAAGAATATTTCGAGAAAAACTCTTGTCTGCTTGTGCGGAAACTGCGAAGCGGATGGCTGGCTACGGCAAGCTTCGCCGCGCTTTGCGAAGTCATTTCGCGATAATGTGGTAGAAATGAAAAATAAAGGCCGTTATTGTGGTAATTAAAATCTAAATTACCACAATAACGATAAAAAATCTGAAAAATTACCACACAAACGGAAATCAACCATCAAGCTGTAGCGAGGCATTCGGTTGGCGTCTGCCGGCATTCAAAGAGAAGCTGCCGTTTTGCCCAGGTGTCCTAGGCTTCGTCCTCGTCTTCGTCCGTTGGACCTTCGATAACCCAGTAGCTGGTGAAGCCATTGACGGTCGCTGTGAAGTCTCCGCCGTGGCAAGAGCCGTTCCAGGTCTCTTCCACCGACAGCGGGCCGCCTGCATAGTAAGGGGCCGGGTCGGCAGTGTAAAGGATGCCCGTCTCATCGTCGTAATACAGGGCCAGCACGGCATGGGGCACCCAGCTGTCGTAGATGACCACGCCTTCGGGGTGCTCGTCAAGCAGTTGTGCGATCTCGGCAAGGCGGTCTTCGCCTGCATCGCTTTCCATAGTGTGGTATTTCACCTGATAGCCGCCGAACGAGTAGGACCACAGCATGCCGACTGAACTCCAAGCAGCCGAGCGCACATTCGCCTCGGTGAAGTCCTCCCAGTCCTCGCGTCCGTCAAGGAAGGCAGCGCGGCGCAGCATCATGGTGTTGGCGCACAGCGTGCAGGTATCTATGCCTTCTTGGACAAGGAAGAGCTCGTCTTGTGCCATAAGGTCAAAGGCGACTTCGCGCTTGGTCGTGTCCGCTACGGCGAAGTCAGCCTGCTCGTCCGCCTCAGGCGCGGCGTTCTCGGTGTTTGCAGCCTTGACGGCAGCCGTTTCGGCGGGGTTGGCGGTCTCCTGCTCTTCGGCCTCTTGGCTGAGTAGGGCGTCCAAGCCGTCGGTCATGCCTTCTTTTTGCAGGGAAGTGCTGGCGGCGTCTTTGCTGGCGACACCTTGGAAGGTGGTGTTATCTGTCAGAAATCCTGGAGTAGGGGCTCCGGAAAGGGCCCATGCGCCGGAGGCAAGGCCAACCGTCAAGCAGGCAGCTGCTGCCACGGGCGCCAGATAACGCCGAGTGATATGCCTGCGTGGGGCGGATGAATGCGCGGCGTGCGATCCGCGGTTGCTTTTGGAAATGGCAACGGCCGTTCCGCGAATCTCTAGATCCTGGTGTGAAGCGTGAGCAGCATGGGTAGCGTGAGCGGCATGCGTGGCGCGGGGGGCGTGGGAGCCGTGGGCAGCGGATGCGCCATTTGAGCCGTGCGCGGCGTGGCGGCCTTGCGAAGGGGCGCTGCCAGAGGCTTTCCGGGCTTTGTAAAGCTCGAAGTTGGAGCAGCCTTGGGACGAGAGCTCAGGCTGCTCTTGCCTTACATGCCGCGCCTTCTTTGGTGTTTCAGAAGCCATGGAAAGCTTGCTTCTCCCTTGTCAGTCTTGTGAATCAAACCTTCAGAATGATACCAGAGTCTTTCCACAGCTTTCCAACATATTCCCAACATTTTATGAACACGGGGGCATTGGATGCCTCAACGGGGGCGATGATAACTCCTTCAGGGCTGTTTCCACATGGGTCTGTCAAAAGAGCGCCCTCTGCGGGCATGCTGGCTGCTAGTTGCTGACGAACTGCATGCGGTAGTAGCGCGCATAAATGCCGTCAAGTTCCATCAGCTGTTCATGCGATCCGCGCTCCACCACATTGCCGTCGTCGATGACGCAGATCACGTCAGCGTTGCGGATGGTGCTTAGGCGATGCGCAATCACCAACGTTGTGCGGTCTTGCGCCAATGCCTCAAGCGAAACTTGGACTTGCTGCTCGCTTTCGTTGTCAAGGGCGCTGGTGGCCTCGTCCAGAATGAGGATGCGGGGGTTGCGCAAGAATACGCGCGCAATGGCTACGCGCTGCTTCTGGCCACCGGAAAGGCGCGCGCCGCGCTCTCCCACGAAGGTGTCGTAACCGTCAGGCAGGCTCATGATGAAGTCATGCAGGTGCGCCTGCTTGGCGGCCCATTCCACCTGCTCCTGCGTGGCTTGGGGATTGCCATACAGGATGTTGTCGCGCACTGTGCCCTCAAACAGGTACACGTCTTGCTGCACCACGCCCACTTGGCTTCGCAGCGACTCCAATGTCACGTTGCGGATGTCGGTGCCGTCGATGGTGATGTGTCCGCTAGTGGCATCGTAGAAACGGGGAAGCAGCGCGCAAGTGGTCGATTTCCCTCCGCCGGAAGGTCCAACCAGCGCCAGCGTCTTTCCTGCAGGAATATCCAAGTTGATGCCGTGCAGGACCTCAGTGCGTCCGTCATAGGAAAAATGCACGTCCTTATAGCTGACCTCGGGCGCACCCGTGCTTTCAATCTCAACGGCGTCAGGTGCATCCTGCACGCCTGGCTGCTCGGCCAGCGTTTCCACGAAGCGCCTGAAGCCTGCATAGCCCTTCTGAAACTGCTCAGTGAAGTTGATGAGCAACTCGATAGGCGCCAGGAAGATGCCGATGTAGAGCGCATACAGAATGAGGTCGCTTGCCATCATCTGTCCTTGGGCCACGAAGAACCCGCCCGCAACGATGGTCACGGTGTACAGCACGCCGGCAAACAGGCTGTTGGCCATTTGGAATTGTCCCATGAACTGGTACGACAGCTCCTTGGTGTGGATGAAGGTGTCGTTGGCGCCGCCAAAGCGGTCAATCTCGATGCCTTCGTTGCCAAAGCTTTTGACCACGCGGATGCCGCCCAAGCTGTCCTGGATGCGGCCGTTAAGGGCCGCCATGGTTTGGCGGTTTTGGCGGAAGATGGTGCGCTTGCGGAAATTCACGATGACGGAATAGGTTGCCATGATGGCGGTAACCAGCGCCATGATGAGTGTCATGGGCACGTTAACCATCATCAGCAATACGAACGATCCTACGATCTTGCACGTGGCAATAAAGATGTTCTCGGGGCCGTGATGGGCGACTTCCGATATGTCAAACAGGTCGGTGACCAGCTTGGACATCATCTCTCCGGTGTTGTTCTTGTCGTAGTAGTTAAAGGACAGGCGCTGGTACTGCTTGAACAGGTCCATGCGCATGTTGGCCTCCATGCGCGCCCCCATGATGTGCCCCCAGGTGGCAATGAAGTATTGGCAGCCGCTGCGCACTAAGTACATGACGATAAGCCCGAGCGCAACGAAGGGCAAAACGTCCATAATGGCCTCTTGCGCATTGACGAAGAAGTCGCGGACAAAGAAGTTCAGAATTTGGGGAAAGGCCAGGTCAATGGCTGCAAGAAGGGTTGCGCATACCAGATCAGCAAAAAAGAGCAAACAAAAGGGTTGGTAATAACCGATGAATTTTTTCCATACCAGGCGTGCGGGAATTTCGGCTGCAGCGCCTGTTGCCTTGTCTCGCGGCATGCCGGCTTGCCCAACCGGCGCGGTCCATTCGGGCATGTTTTCCTGCCTTTTTTCATTCTTGTCTTTTCGGGTTAGTCCATTATATTCCTGCTGCAGAAGAAGGATGTACCTGTTCTGAGGGGGTTTTTCCCTGCAACCTTGTATCATGGAAGACTGCAAGCAGTAAGGAAATGAGCGAAGAACTCGGAAGCGTGATCACCTTGATGCACAACGTCTTGGAATTTTTGGAGCAAAGCGCCCTTGAAAAGGGCGAAAAGCCTGCCGTCACGGACGAGAGCGGACAGCTTACCTACCAACAGCTGCTGCTGGAAAGCCAGTTTGCGGGCGTTTGCTTGGCGCGCGAAATCGGCATGACGGGCCGTCCGGTGATGGTCTGGGCTGAGAAAAGCTGTCAGATGCTGGGCGTGCTCATGGGCATCCTGCAAGCGGGCTGCTTCTACGTGCCGGTGGATCCCAACGCGCCTGACGCGCGCGTTGCCAGCATGCATGACACGTTGGGATGCCCCTTGGTAATCGTTGACGCCACATCGGCGCCGCGCCTGAAGGAGGCGCTTCCGCAGGCCCGTTACGTGTTGTTGGAGGAGCTGGTGGCTTCCGCTGACTGGTCGCCCTCCGGTCAGGATTTGCAGCGGCTGGACGTCATTCGCCAGGGCGTTCTTGACGCCGATCCGGTGTATGTGCTGTTCACATCAGGGTCTACGGGTACGCCTAAGGGTGTTGCGGTCAGCCACCGCGCAGTGATCGACTTCATCGGTTCCTTCGTTAAGCTGTTCGGCTTTACCGGCGAAGACGTCTTCGCCAACCAGGCGCCGTTCGACTTCGACGTCAGCGTGAAGGACATCTATTCCAGCCTGGCCGTCGGCGCCACGCTGGCCATTGTGCCGCGTGCTCTCTTCAGCCAGCCGGCAGCCTTGCTTGACTACGTGAACGCCCAAAAGGCCACGGTGATGATTTGGGCTGTTGCAGCGTTGTGCCTGGTCAGCAACCTGCATGGGCTTGACTACGCAGGCCTTCCCGCGGTGGGCAAGGTGCTTTTCAGTGGCGAGGTCATGCCTATGAAGCACCTGCGCACCTGGATGGAGCGCCTGCCCGAGGCTCTCTTCGTCAATCTGTATGGCCCGACTGAGATCACGTGCAACTGCACCTATCATGTGGTCGATCGCCAGCGCGCCTATCCGGATGGCCTGCCTTTGGGTGTGGCCTTCCCTAATCGGCAGGTCATGCTTCTGGCCGACGACAACACGGTGGTCACCGAGCCTGGCCAGCAGGGCGAAATCTGCGTCCGCGGCGCGTCGGTGGCGCTGGGTTATTACGCAAACCCTGACCAAACGGCCAAGGCGTTCGTGCAAAATCCGTGCCAAGCCGCCTATCCGGAAATCATCTATCGCACGGGCGATCTGGGCATTTACTCCAACGAAGGCGATCTTTTCTTCAACGGCCGCAAGGACAACCAGATCAAGCATTTGGGGCATCGCATAGAGCTGGAGGAAATAGATACGGCCTTCGAGAGGCAGCCGGGCATCGATCGCTGCCGCAGCGTTTTTCACGCCGAGAAGAGCCGCATCTATTCTTTCTATGAAGGCGAAGCCGACGAGGCGGCCGTCCTTGAGCGGGCCCAGGAGGAATTGCCTGCTTTCATGATTCCGAATGCCTTGGTGAAGGTGGAATCCATGCCGCTTACCAAGAACGGCAAGGTTGACCGCAAGGCGCTGCTGGCCGCCTATCTGGAGCGCAAGGAGCGCCAAAAGCAGGAACGTCGCGCTGCGCGTAGGCGTGCAAAGGAGCAGATGGTGGGGGATAGCCATGAATAACGCCGAGCTTGCACAGGTTGCCCAAGCGCTGGGCACGCCGCTGTATATCTTCGATGACCGTGTGCTGCAGAAGCGCGTGGCCTATCTGGCCTCCTTCATGCCCGAAAACGTGAAGCTGTGCTACGCCGTGAAGGCCAACACGTTCATCATTCCGCTGTTGAAGGAATCGGTTGCCAGCTTTGAGATTTGCTCTACGGGCGAGGCGCGCATCTGCCAGGAGGCGGGCGTGAACCCGGCCATGATGGTCATTTCCGGCGTCAACAAGGACGTCGACTTCATGGAGGAGCTGATAAGCACCCAGCCAGATGTCCACCGTTACACCGTTGAGTCGCGCCTGCAGTTTGACCAGCTGCGTGCCCTGGCGGCAAAGCATGACGTGCGCATCCCGTTGCTTTTGCGCTTGACCAGCGGAAACCAGTTTGGCTTGGACAAGGCGCAGCTGAAGGCCATCGTGGCCGACTTCGCCGATGACGCTTACGTGGACTTAGTGGGCATCCAATACTTCAGCGGCACGCAAAAGATGTCCACCAAGCGCTTGGCGCGCGAGCTGCGCTCGGTTGCCAAGATGCGGGACGCGCTGCAACAGGAATTCGGCTTCGAATGCCGCGAAATCGAGTTCGGCACGGGCTTTCCGGTGCAGTACTTCGACGACGAGCCCTTCGACGAGGACGCCTTCCTGGCCGAATTCGCCCAGATGCTGCGCGACTTCCCCTTTGAGGGTCCCATCACGCTGGAGATCGGCCGCAGCATTGCCGCCAGCTGCGGGACTTTCCTGACCAGCGTGGTGGATGCGAAGACCAACGCGGGGCAAAACTATGCCATCGTGGACGGCGGCATGAACCACCTGGTGTACTTCGGCCAGTCGCTGGCCATGCGCCAGCCCCAGTGCGGCCTGCTGGGCGCCGAAGAGCGCCAAGCCGCCGGCGTGCCTATGCAGCCGTGGAACATTTGCGGGTCGCTGTGCTCGGCCAACGACATCTTGGCCAAGCAGCTGGAGTTGCCGGGCCTTCGCGTGGGGGACATATTGGCCTTCCACAATACCGGCGCGTATTGCATGACGGAGGGCATCTCGCTGTTCTTGAGCCGAGACTTGCCGCAGGTGGCGCTTATTGATGGCGCGGGCGAGGCGCACCTGGTACGCCAGGCTGTTCCCACCTACCCGCTTAACGGGTGCCGCTAATCTTCCGGTTTTGCCGGGTTCTATTTTTATTGCAGTACTATCTTTCTGCCAGAACAAGTGCCGCATGCCTCAAAGGAGGCGCAGTGGCGCAGCTGATAGGAGGACATATGGCTGTCATCACCGATGAGCACATCGGGCTTAATCCTTTGCCGCGTACGGAGTTCGTTGAGCGCTTTTTGGAATACATAACCCCTCTTCAAGACCAGGAGTGGATGCCTTTGCGGCAGGCAAACGGCCGCATTCTGTCTCAGGACATGTCATCGCTGTACAACCTGCCTTCGGGCCGGCAAACAGGCGGGGATTCCGTGGTTATGCGCTACGCCGCCTTCGCCGAGGGCATGCCTTCCGATGAGCAAACTGCGCAATGGGTGCGTGGCGTCGACTGGGAGCGGGCTGACATGGGCGACGACTTCCCTGACATATTCGATTGCTCAACTCACATTGAGGGCGTGGAGCTTTTGGACAACGGTGGCATTCGCCTGATCGATGATCCCCCGGTAATCCGTGGTCCCGAGACCATAACTCAGCCAGGCTCCAAGATGAAGGTGGGCGATCCACTTTTGCCGGCAGGCACGGTTCTGACGCCTTTGACCATTGCTTATCTGGCCAGTGCGGGGCACACCATGGTGCCGGTGCGTCGTAAGGTGCGAGTGGCGTTTATCCCCACAGGCAGCGAGCTGACCTGTGCCGGCCAAGTGCTCAAGCGCGGCCAGACGCCCGATAGCAACTCGTTCATGATGGAGCAGCTTATTTTGCAAGCGGGTGCCGTACCGGTTATGTTCCCCATCATCAGTGACTCCCGTGAAGCGCTGGCACATGCCCTTGAGCAAGCGCGAGCGGCTGCTGACTTGGTGCTCATCAACGGCGGCAGCTCAAAGGGCGGCGAAGACTTCAATGCGGCGTTGCTTTCCGAGCGAGCAACGTTTTACCAACATGGTGTGCGTTTGCGCCCGGCGCGGGTGGCGGCGGCCAGCGTAATTGACGGAATCCCGCACGTTAACCTGCCTGGACCCACCATGGCTGCTCGCGTGGTGTGGGAGTGGCTGGTGCGCTACGCGCTTGCCAAGCTAGCGGGGGCGCCTTCGCCGCAACGCGTGCGCGTGGCGGCCGTCTTGGCTGAGGATGCCGGCCCGAAGGGTCCTGGCCCTAAACAGAAGGACCCTGAAGGAAAGGGCATGCCGGCCCAGATGGCTTCCGAGGAGTTCATGAGCTTCTTCCGTGTGGCTTGGGAGGACGGAAGGTATGTGGCTTACGATGCGGGCATGGGGCATGGCGCAGGCGCGGCCATGCAATGCAACGCTTTGTGCATTCAGCAACGCATGGGCCGTCTGCAGGCAGGCACCCAGATTGAGGTAGAACTTCTGTAGCGTAGGCGAAGTGATACGAAGTTGGCCTAACTGCCCTGTTGGTTGTTGGGCCAACGCGTTGCCCTCAAACTACTTTTTAGTGCTCCAACCTGCATTTATTTCTTCCATTGGGGCGTGTAGACGTGTATTCTATGAGGTTGCGTTAAACGCTTTTTGAAATACATTCCGAGGGGGATTTTTCATGGATGAAGTAATTGAGATTTTGGAAGACCTGAAGCCTGGCGTGGACTATGAGACCGCCGAGAATCTGGTCAGCAGCCGCGTATTGGACTCTCTGACCATCTTGGCTCTGGTTGCTGAGCTGGAGGACGCCTTCGACGTCACCATTCCCGCGGTTGAGATCGTGGAGCCCAACTTCAACTCCGCCAAGGCCATCTATGCCATGGTTGAGCGCCTGGTGGAGGAAGACGACTAGTCTTTCATGGAAATCACTTCCTATTTCTCCTTCCTTTATGTGGTGGCGTTCCTGCCGCTAGTCATAGTGCTGTATAGCATTGTCCCCAAGAAGGGCCGCTGGGCGGTCCTTCTTGCCGCTAGCTACGTGTTCTTTTGGTTGTTCAGCACCAAGCTCATCGTGTTCATTTTGGCGTCGACGGTGGTCACGTACCTTTTGGGACGCAAGTTTGAAAGCGTGTTGGCTCAGCGCAGCGTGGCAGTGAAGGCCGTGGAGCGCCCCGAACGCAAGGCGGTCAAGGCCCGGTATCTGCACAAGATGCGCCGCTGGCTGGCGCTTGGCGTGGTTGCAAACTTCGCCATGCTGATAGGTCTGAAGTACCTGGTGTTCTTTGGCGAGGTTGGGGCGTCTCTGCTTGCGCTTTTCGGCGTTTCCGTGGACGCGGCTGTGCCCTACATCGGCGTGCCCATCGGCATTTCGTTCTATACGCTCATGGCGGCAAGCTACCTGTTTGACGTCTATCATGAGAAGACGGCGGCCGACCACAACCTGGCCCGCATGGCGCTGTTCCTGAGCTTCTTCCCGCAGATCATGGAAGGTCCCATTTGCCGCTACGACCAAACGGCGTATGCGCTGTTCGAGGGCAATCCCGTCAAGGCTGACAACCTGTACAAGGGCGTGCTGCGCATCGTGTGGGGCTTCACCAAGAAGCTGGTCATCGCTGATCGTTTGAACTTGGTGGTGCAGCCGGTGTTTGCCGACTATGCCAACTATGACGGTGGCGTGGTGGCGCTGGTGGCGGTGCTTTACACCATCCAGCTGTACTGCGACTTCTCCGGCTGCATTGACATGTGCATCGGCACGGGTCGCATTCTGGGCGTGAAGATCCCCGAGAACTTCCGCCACCCGTTCTTCTCGCGCACGGCGTCGGAGTTCTGGCAGAGGTGGCACATCACGCTGGGCACATGGTTGCGCGACTACATCTTCTATCCCGTTTCGCTTTCCAAGCCGCTGAAGACCATGAACAAGGCCGCGCGTTCCCGCATCGGCAACCGCTTCGGGCCGCTTTTGGTGGGCTCCATCACGCTGTTCTGCGTGTGGTTTACCAACGGGCTCTGGCATGGGGCGGGCTCGCAGTATTTGTTCTTCGGCATGTACTACTTCGTGCTCATCACGCTGGGCGGCTTTGTGGACGTGCTTATGGTCCAGCTCAGCGAAAAGACCGGCCTCAACCGCCAAAGCAAGGGCTACCACGCGTTCCAAATTGCGCGCACGCTGGTGGTCATCTTCGTGGGTGAGCTGTTCTTCCGTGCCGAGGGCATGGACGCGGGGCTTGCCATGTTTGGCACCATGTTCGGCAACTTCACGTTGGAGTCCTTCTTCAACGGCACGGTGCTGGGCATCGGCATGGACGTGGCCGACTTTGCCATTGCGGCGCTGTTCTTGGTGGTCATGCTGGTGGTGGCCATTGTGGAGGAGCGCGGCACGGTTGTTTCCGACTGGCTGTGGGACAAAGGCGTCTTGGCCAGGTGGGTGCCCATGTTGGCGCTGCTATTCTTCGTGATCATCTTCGGCTCTTACGGTTCGGGTGCCTTGCCGCTCGATCCCATCTACGCGCAGTTCTAAGGGGGTGCTCGATGGAAGACGAATTGAAGCCTTTGGATTCCGTGATTGACGGAGAAGAGCGCCTTGGGACAGGCGAAGGGGCGGGCAATCCCGCTTCGGCTGATTCAAAATCGGGCGGCAAGCAGCGCTTGAAGCGCCTTGGCGTGGCCGTTGTGGTCGTGGCCATTTTCTTCGCCTTCGTGGCCTATGCGGGTTACGTGCTTACCCCTAAGGACAATGGCGAAAACGATGGCGTCATCAAGGCTACCAGTGACGCCATCTATGCTGAGCCCGAAAACTCGCTTGATGTGGTGTTTCTGGGGAACAGCGCCGCTGCCGAGGCGATCGATCCCATGCTCATGTGGAAAAAGGCGGGCGTGACGTCGTATGTGTATGCTCCCAACGGGCAGCGGTCGGTGGGGGCGCTCAGCGCGCTTAAGAAGATCTTGCAGGTGCAAAGCCCCTCGGTTGTGGTGGTGGAGGCCGACGTGTTCTTCTCGGGCCAACAGCCGGAATATGCGTTGTACCAGGTGATGGACGATTTGTTCCCGGTGGCGCAGTACCATCACCGCTGGAAGGACGTTACGCTGCGGGACTTCTATGCGCCGGTGAACTACACCCATCTGTCGTCGACCAAGGGTCATATCATTCGCGAGACCATAACCGATACTGACATCTCGCATTACATGGAGCCTACTGACGAGGCCTATTATTGCGGCAACGTCAGCGAATGGGCGCTTTCGGCCATGATCGATGTCTGTGAGCAGGCGGGTGCGCAGCTGATGGTGGTGTCAGTGCCGTCGCCTGCCGAGTGGAACATGCAACGCTATAACGGCATGCAGCAGCTAAGCGAGAAGTACGGCTTTGCCTTCTTGGACCTTAATCAGGCGAATTCGCAAATGGGCATGGATTGGTCCACCGATTCGCGCGACTACGGCAAGCACCTTAACTGGAAGGGTGCGGCGAAGGCTACGCACTATCTGCTGGAATACCTGAAGAGCGCCTATGACCTGCCGGATCATCGCGGGGACAGCGCCTATGCGCAAAGCTGGGATGATCAAGTTGCGGCTTATGACGCCCTGCTTGAGGCCGCCAAGTCCGGCGAGCGCGTCATGTAGGTTCGCGAAAAGCGCCTCGCACGACCATTCCGCTGCTCGGAAAACGCAAGCGTTTTCCTCATGCGCTCCATTGCCTCGCCTTTTTCAGGAAATCCGCCTTTCGGCGGATTTCGTTTTATGCACTCAGAGTCGTGTGAAGCGCCTTTCTGGTAAGAGGGAGGGTCTTGCTGCGGCGGGGAAGGGCTGGCGACGGTTTTAGGTTGTCTGGGGCCTGGTTTAGGCTTATGCGTATTTGCGATTGTGTGGTAATTTTTCAGAAAGTATTTCGTTAATGTGGTAATTAAATTTTTAATTACCACATTAACTCTGAAAATTTCCCGAAATTACCACACAATCGCAAATTCTCCTTTTGAGGGCGAGTCTCATCCTCGGCCGCAGCCGTCTTCGCCGCGTCCATCCCCAGCCTGCGGTCTTGCGTCGCGCTGGTCTTCGCCGCAAAACAGACGAGCCGCGCACCTTGGGGGATGCGCGGCTCGCGTTGTACGCCTATCTGGTCGTGTAAGCGTCAGGGCATCTTGCCTTACAGCATGTCGGCGAAGGCCTCCAGCATACCGGGGATGTCGATCTGCTGCGGGCAGACCACGCTGCACGCGCCACATCCGATGCAACTGGAAGGCTGCTTGTCTTCACCCATGATGGCCAGCGCCATGGGCGCAATGAAGCCGCCGCCGGTGAACTTGTGCTCGTTGTATAGCTCCAGCAGGCGCGGGATATCCAACTCCTGCGGGCAGTGGCTCACGCAATAATGGCACGCGGTGCAGGGGGCCAGGCCCGCCGTGATGCGCTTTTCCACGATGCCATCCAGCACGGCCAGCTCACCAGCCGAAAGCGGCTTGTCCTCGGCGAAGATGGCCATGTTTTCCTGCATCTGCTCCAAGCTGGAGCTGCCGCACAGCACCGTGAACACCTGGTCCTGCGTCTGCAGGTACCGAAGTGCCCAGCCAACCACGGACTCGTCGGGGCGGGCGGCGCGCATCAGCGCCTCTTCTTCAGGCGTGGCCTTGGCCAGCATGCCACCGCGCAGTGGCTCCATCACGATGACCGGCAGGTTGTATTGGGCAGCTACATCCAGCTTGTGCTTGGCGTCCTGGAACTTGTAGTCCACGTAGTTCAGCTGGATTTGCGTGAGCTCCATGTCCTGGCCGTAGGCTTCGCAGAAGCGATCCATCACCGTGCCGGCGCCGTGGACCGAAAAGCCCAGGTGCTTGATGCGCCCGTTGCGCTTTTGCTCCATCAGGTAGCGGTGGATGCCGTATTTCTCATCGTCCAAGTAGGCGTCGATGTTCATCTCGCACACGTTGTGGAACAGGTAGAAGTCAAAGTAGTCCACCTGGCACTTGCGTAGCTGCTCCTCGAAGATTTCCTCCACCTTGCCCCAGTTGGAAGGGTCATACCCCGGAAACTTCGTGGCCAACTGGAAGCTTTCACGCGGGTACTTGGACAAGGCTTCGCCGATGATGCTCTCGGAGCGGCCGTTGTGGTAACCCCAAGCGGTGTCGAAGTAGGTGCAGCCGTTCTCGTAGGCAAAGTCCACCATGCGGGTGGCGTGCTCCACGTCCACGCTGCCGTCGTCAGCCGGATTGGTCTTGGGCAGACGCATGCAACCCATGCCGAACTGGGAAATCTTTTCTCCTTGGAAAGTGCGATAGATCATCTGAGCCCCCTCAAATAAAAATCGGAACGATTCATTTTGCCGTATTTTGACGACATTATCAAACATGCTGGCCGTTTCCCATTGCGTATAATGCCCTTTTGAGAAGAGAAGGGATGGATTGCTCTACTTTGTGGCATTACCTTAAGAAATACCTGGTGTTCGCCATACTTGGCGCGTTGTTCATGGTCGGCGAGGTGGCCATGGACTTAGCGCAGCCGTCCCTCATGAGCCAAGTGGTGGACGATGGCGTCTTAGGCGCCAACATGCAGGTTATCCTGAGCGTGGGGCTTATGATGCTGGGGCTGGCCTTTTTGGGCGCCGTCTGCGGCAGCGCCAACAACGTGTTCGTGAACATCGCCACGCAAAACATCGGCAACGAGCTGCGCAAGGACTGCTATTCCCGCGCTTTGGAGCTGTCGTTTTCCCAGATAGACGGCATCGGGACCGGGTCGCTGATCACGCGCATCACCAATGACGTGCGCCACATCGAGCAGTTGGTCTCCACGTTCGTGCGCGGCGCGGTGCGCACCTTATTCACCATGTTCGGAAGCGTTTTCTTCCTGTGCGCGCTCAACCCGCAATTGGGCTTGTACCTGCTGCTTTCCATGCCGGTGGCCATTTTGGTCATGTTCGCGTTCTTCGCCAAGGCCACGCCTTTGTTCACGCGCCTGCAGGAGCAGACCGACCAGCTGAACGCCATCATGCAGGAGGATTTGGCGGGCATCCGCACCGTCAAGGCCTGCGTGCGTGAAATCTACGAGAAGGTGCGCTTCGGCAAGGCCAACGATCAGCTGATTAAAACGCAGTTGAAGGCCTTGGTGCTGTTTGCCTTCCTGAACCCGCTCATGAACTGCCTGATGTATCTGGTCATTGCCTTGCTGCTGCTTATGGGCAACTACGAGGTGGCGGAAGGCGTCACCACGCCAGGCGTCATCATGGCCTCTATTACCTATGCCACGCAGATGCTTAACGCCATCCTGCGGGTGGTCATGCTTAGCCAGGACCTGTCACGCGGGCTGGTTTCTTGGGGCCGCTTGAAGGAAATCCTGCAGTCCAAGCCCCAGATGGTCCAAGAAGCCAGCGCGGACTATTACAAAGGATCCGCCGAAGCTGGTGGCAGCTGCGCCTACGGCGTGGAATTCCGTGATGCAACCTTTACCTACCCGGACGCCTCGGCGCCTGTTTTGACGGGGGTAAGCTTTGCCGTTGAGCCGGGCCAAACGGTGGCCATCATGGGTGCCACGGGCTGCGGCAAAAGCACGCTTATCAATCTTATACCCCGCTTCTATGACGTGACGGACGGAAGCGTGCTTGTGGATGGCGTCGATGTCCGCGAATGGGATCTGGAAAGCTTGCGCACGGCCATCAGCTTTGCCCAACAGCGTGCCTATCTGTTCGGGAAGAGCGTTCGCGAAAACGTGGTGATGGGCGATGACGACCCATCGGAGGAGCGCCTTGCCCGGGCGCTTGCGGTGGCTCAGGCGTCCGACTTTGTGGCTGACTTGCCCGAAAGGGCGCAGTCGGTGGTGGCGCAGCGTGGCAACAGCCTGTCGGGCGGCCAGCAGCAACGCATCGGGCTGGCCCGGGCGGTGTATCGCTGCCGCGGCGTGCTGGTGCTTGATGACGCCACCTCGGCTTTGGACTTGAAGACCGAGGCGGACTTCTTCGCCGCGCTTGACCAGGAGTTTTCGGGTATCACCAAGATCATTGTGGCGCAACGCGTGGCAACGGCTCGCCGTGCGGACAAGATAGTGGTGCTAGAGAACGGTAAGGTGAGCGCTCAAGGCACCCATGAGCAGCTGGTTGAAGGCTGTGCCGCCTATCGCGACATTTGCGAGTCCCAGCTGGGCTCTGGCTTTGCGACGGGGGAGGTGCGCCATGGCTAGGCCGCTTATGCGTATGCCCCAGTCGGCTTCGGGTGCGGGACGTCCCGGCCCCGGCGGCCCTCCCGGAGGCCCGGGAGCGCCTGTGGAGCATGCCGAAAACGTGCGCAGCACGCTGGTGCGCATGTGGCGCTACTTCTCGGCTGAGAAGCTGCTGATGCTTGCCATCGGCGTGGCCGTCACGGTGGGCGTGGTGTGCGGGCTGGTGGCGCCTAACGCCCAGGCCCGTGCCATCGACATTATGGCCGGCAGCGCGCAGGGTGACTTCTTTATAGCCTTGGTGGCCATGCTGGTGGCGTATCTGGCCTACAGCCTGTGCCAGTTTGCCGAATCGTTTGTGAGCGCGCACTTGAGCCAACGCATTGTGGCGCGGCTTCGCAAGGAGCTGTTTGGCCGCGTGATGGATTTGCCCATCGGGTATTTGGACAAGCATATGCATGGCGACTTGATGAGCCGCATGACCAACGACATCGAGAGCATCTCCAATACGGTGTCGAAGGCCTTGCCGACGCTTTTTGCGGGATCGTTCACCATTGTGGGCACGGCGGCGGTCATGCTTTTCACCTGTTGGCAGCTGGCTTTGGTCAGCTTTGCCAGCGTTGCCCTGACGGTGGTGGCCAGCCGCTTTTTGGCCAGCCGCATGCGCAAATACTCGCGTGCCCGCCAGGCGTTGCTGGGCCAGGTGAATGGCCTGGTGGAGGAAAACATGTCTGGCGTGCGCACCGTGGTGGCCAACAACTACCAGGCCAAGGCGAAGGCCGAGTTCCTTCAAACCTCCGATAACCTTACCAAGGCGGGCATCAAGGCGGAGGCCTATGCGGGCACCATGGGCCCGGTCATGAACCTGATCAACAACCTGAACTTCGTGGTGGTGGCTGCGTTTGGCGGTTGGTTTGCCATGCAGGGCATAACCACCATCGGCGTCATCAGCGCCTTCATCATCTACGTCAAGCAGTTCGGGCGCCCCATCAACGAGCTTGCCCAGATTTACGGCCAGCTTCAGACGGCGGTGGCCTGCGCCGAGCGCGTGTTCGGCATCTTGGACCAGGCGGCGGAGGATATGTCCGGCCAGCCGTTTGAGGTGGGGGAGAAGGCCCTGGTGGAATTCGACCACGTGGACTTTTCCTACGAACCGGGCGTGCCAGTGCTGCACGACTTCTGCCTGAAGGTGCCGGCGGGCCAAAAAGTCGCCCTGGTAGGGGCAACGGGCAGCGGAAAGACCACGGTGGTCAACTTGTTGGAGCGCTTCTACGATGTGGATGCGGGGCGCATCCTGGTTAACGGCGCAGACATAGCCACGCTTGACAAGGCACAGCTGCGCCGGCAGATGGCCATCGTGCTGCAGACGACCACCTTGCTTACCGATACCGTGCGCGCCAACCTAAGTTATGCCAACCCGGATGCGACTGAGGAGCAGCTAAGGGCAGCGCTGGAGATGAGCACCTGCGCCGAATTGGTGGCGGGCCTGCCCCAGGGCCTTGATACCGTGCTGGACGGGGGAGGGGCTGCCCTCAGCCAAGGCCAACGCCAGCTGTTGGCCATTGCGCGCGCGTTTGTGGCCAATCCGCGCATTTTGATTCTGGACGAGGCCACTTCCAGCGTTGACACGCGTACCGAGAAAGCCATCCAGGACGCCATGCAGCGCGTGATGGAGAACCGCACGAGCATCGTCATCGCGCATAGGCTGTCGACCATCCAGGATGCGGATCTGATCGTGGTCATGGATCAGGGTCGCATCGTGGAGCAGGGAACCCACGATCAGCTGCTGGCGTATGAGGGCGTGTACCACCAGCTGTACATGACGCAGTTTGCGGGCTTCGACACGTAGCGTGCTGCGTGGTGCAGTGCGGCTTTGCGTGTGATGGAAATCCTGCATTTCCGTTTGTGTGGTAATTTTTAAAAATTTCTTGCGATATTGTGGTGTTTGCAAAAATTATTACCACACAAACGTCAATTATTTTCAGAAATTACCACACAAACGGAAAATCGCCTATTGGCTAGGGGAGGCCTCGACCGCTTTCGGTCGTCTTCGCACCGCCGATCGTCTGGGCTCCCGATCGCCTTCGGTCGCCGCTCGCCTGGGGCATCGGACGTCTTCGCCGCTTTTGGGGCCGGCCGCGCTTCGCTAGGGAATCAGCCAGAAGCCCACCGCGGCGCATGCCAAGGCAAACAGGAAGCCGGCGGCAACGTCTCGGGGAAAGTGCACGCCGCCCATCACGCGCACGGCGCTCATCTCCACGCCGGCAATCAGCAACAGGACTCCGACGGGCACGCACCACTGCAGCCAACAAAAGGCGATCATGAACATGCTGAAGGCGTGCCGGCTGGGGAAGGACTTGCCGCGCGTGTCCTTCTTGATGAGCGGCTGGATGTCTAGCGCCTCGTAGGGACGCGGGGCGTTGATGGCCGCGCGGGCAAGGCTAAGCGTCACAAAGCCGACCAATGGCACCACGAAGCAGCGCATAAGGAAAGGATCCTGCGTGGCGAAGAGGATCACCAAAAGCAGGGGGTAAACCACATACCCCAACGTCGTCAGGCCCTTGTTGGCAAGGGTAAGGGCGCGCAGCAGCTCCGGCCGCTCGCGCAGCAGTTGGCTCATCTGGTTGTATTGTTTGGCGTCCATGCAGCCAGTATAGCGGACTGCCACCTTGTTTGAGCCTCCGCGGGGCGCTGTCCGTGGTAAGGTTCATGAAGACGATAAGGCTGCATGCAGGGCTGATGTAGGACCAGGCGGTGAGAACCCATGAAGCAGTGCGTGGCTTTTGCCCCGGGCAGGACCGAGCTTGCCGGAAACCATGTTGATCACCAAGACGGGGTGGTCCTGACGGCAACGCTTTCCTTGGGGATAAGCGCCCAAGCGCAGACTAACGATTCGAGCGTCATTCGAGTGGCATCCGAAGGCTTCGCGCCCGTGGAAATCCACCTGGACCAGGCGGATTGGACGCGTCCTCGGCCGGAGGAATTCAACACCACCGCTGGCTTGGTGCGCGGCGTGGCGGCGGAGTTGACCTATGCCGGCCTGCCCGTGAGCGGCTTTGACGTGCAAGCTTCCAGCACGTTGCCTGCCGGCGGCGGGCTTTCGTCCTCAGCGGCCTTCGAGCTTTTGATGGCGGTGGTGGCGCAGCGCTTGTTTGGCCCGGAGCGCCCGTTGCTCAAGCCGCTCGAGCTGGCCCAATTGGCACATCGCGTGGAAGGTGACTACTTTGGCAAGAAGACGGGCTGCATGGACCAGACAGCTATTGCCTTTGGCGGCATCTGCCAAATAGATTTCGGCACCCAACCGGTGGAGGTTTGCCGTCTGGAGGCCGACCTGGAGGCTTGCGGCTACCGCATGTGCCTGGTGGATATCGGCATCGATCACAGCGCCAACGTTGAGCAGTTTTCCGCCATCCCGCAGGACATGTGGGCGGTCGCCAAGCTTTTGGGCGTGCGGACGCTGCGGCAAACCAGCCTGGAGGATGTGCTTGCGAACGCGCAGGAAATACGCCAGCAACTAGGGGATGTTGCCTTCATGCGCGCCCTTCATTATTTCCGCGAAGTCGAAAGCGTGCGGGGCCGGGCATGTGCCCTGCGCAATGGTGATATGGCCCAGTTTTGCCGCCTGACGGCGCTTTCGGGGGCATCCTCGGCACAATATCTGCAAAATGTGACATCGTTTGGAACGGACCAGCCGGCCATGGTGGCGCTGAGCTTGGTCGATTGCGCGCTCGATGAGGCAGCAAGGGATACCGGCACACCGCGAGGGGTCTGCCGCATTCATGGCGGCGGCTTTGGCGGCACGCTGCAGCTGTTTGCGCTGCAGGAGCAGATTCCGCTTTTGGTCCGGCGTTTGGATGCGCTGTTGCATCCCGGGGCTGTGCTGGCGTTGGACTTGACGCAGGAAGGTGCCTGGGCCCGATGAGCGCCAACATTGCATGGACAAGCCCTACTGCCTGGGGAAATATGCAGATCTCCATCAATCTGACCAAGCCCGAGAAGGATCCGCGGGCCATTGCGGCTGCCGCGTCAAGCCCGACGTGCGTGCTTTGCGACCAGAACCAAACCGAAGACGGCTGGTTGCCGGCCTTTGCCGCCAGTGCCAGGGCCGCCCAGCCTAATCTGCGCTTGGGCGAAGTAGACCTGGACGGGGGCAAATGGTACGTGCAGTATTCGCCCTACCATTACTTCAACCAGCACTGCATCGCTGCCAACGAGCACCACATCCCGATGCACATTGATATGCAGACCTTCGACCGCTTGCTTGCCCTGGTGGATGCCTTTCCGGGCTTCTTCATGGGCTCCAACGCCGACTTGCCCATCGTGGGCGGCTCCATCTTGGCCCATGACCACTTCCAAGGTGGCGTGCATGAGTTTCCCATGGATGCGGCGCCGATAGCGAAGACGTTCAGTTTGCCTGACTTCCCGCAGGTCAGATGCGGGATCATCAAGTGGCCGCTTACGGTGGTGCGCCTGCAGGCAGCGTCGCGTGACCAGCTGGTGCAAGCGGCGGGCTTCATTTTGGATTGCTGGAAGGGCTACAGCGATGCGCGCGTGGGCGTTGTGGCCGCCACCGACGGCATGCCGCACAACACCATAACGCCCATTGCGCGCAAGGTGGGGGATAACTATCGGCTGGATTTGGCCCTGCGTTGCAACGTGACGAGCGCGGAGCATCCCTTAGGCGTCTTTCATCCGCATGAGCATCTGCACCACATCAAGAAGGAGAACATCGGGCTCATAGAGGTTATGGGTTTGGCCATCTTGCCGGCGCGCTTGAAGGACGAGTTGGAGCAGGTGGCGCGCTGCTTGGTTGAGGATGTTGCGGTAGAAGGGCCGCATGCGGCCTGGGCGGCTCAGATTGCAAGCCAGTACCCGCAGCTTTCGGCTGACAACGTGAATGCCATTCTGCGTGATGAGGTGGCGAAGGCGTTTTCCCAGGTCTTGGAGTGTGCAGGCGTGCTGAAGACACCTGCTGCCCAGGACCGGTTTCTGGAGGTTTTGGGCGTATCCTCGTAGGGTAAAGAAGGGGATTTCAATATTTATTCCCAAGAAAGATAAAGCCTATTTCGGCCTGTTTTCGCTATAATTCTTCGAGCAAAATACAGACCCGACACATGTGGTACCCCCAGCGGTGCGTAAATCTGATCACGGAACTGACCATCAGAAGAAGCGCCTGCTGGGGGTATTTTTTGCGCTTTAGGCCGAAATCCGTCGGGGTGGGGCAAGACATTTGGGCTTGACCCTTGAAGAAAGAGAGGAAAAACTTGCAAGAGCAAAAGAAGAACTTCAGCAAATACACCATTGTGGCCGCGGCCTTCGCGGCTTTTTTGGCCACGTTCAACGAGACGTTCTTAAACGTAGGCTTCTCGCCTATCGGGGCCGACCTGGGCGTCGGGCTTGACACCGTGCAGTGGCTGGCCACGGCCTACATGTTGGCTGCCGCCGTCATGGTTCCCATCGCTGCCTTCGCCTACCGCACGTTTAAAACCCGCCCGCTGTATTGCGTAACGGTCTGCTTCCTGATTGTGGGCAGCGCCATCGGCTTCATGGCGCCTAATTTCACGGTGCTGCTGGTGGGCCGCATTGTGCAGGCCATCGGCACGGGCATGCTCATTCCGCTGAACATGTCCATCACACTTGACACCGCCCCGCGCCAGAAGCTGGGCACCTATATGGGCATCATGGGCTCTATGACCACGCTGGGGCCCTCGCTTTCCGTCATCTTGGCGGGCGTGCTTTTGAGCTTCTTCAGTTGGCGCGTGCTGCTGCTGGTCTTCGGCTTGCTGTCCGTTGCTTGCCTGGTCACGGGCTTCGTCATCCTGCGCGATGTGGCCGATATCACCAAGCCGAAGCTGGACGCGCTGTCCGTCGTGCTGGTCAGCTTGGGCCTCATTTTCCTGCTGTACGGCATTTCCACCATCTTTGGTGGCAATCTGGTTCTGGCCTTGGTGGCTGTTGTGGCGGGCATCATCTTCTTGGTGCTGTTCGGCATGCGCCAGGGCAAGCTGGAAACGCCGCTGGTGGACTTGCGTCCCCTGCGCATTCCGGCCTTCACTGTCGGCGTGCTGCTGAACATGATCGCGCTCATCATCATGTTCGCCATGAACATCATCACGCCCACGTTCATGCAGTCGGTTTTGGGCGTTGACTCTCTGACCGCAAGCCTTACGCTGTTCCCGGCCATCCTGCTTTCCAGCGTGGTCAGCCCCGTTGCTGGCCGCATCTACGACAAGACGGGCCCGCGCGTGCTTCTGCCGGCCGGCTTTGCCTGTATCACCGTTTTCAGCATGCTTTTGGCCCTGTTCATCAGCACGGGTAACGTGTTGCTTCTGGCCGTGCTCTACATCCCGGTCATTTGCGGCTGCGCGCTGGTCATTGGTCCGGTGCAGTCCTTCGCCTTGTCCCGCCTGAGTTGGGAGCTTAACCCGCATGGCACCACGGTCATGTCCGTGGGCTTCCAGGTGGCGGGTGCTTTGGGCTCCTCGCTGTTTACGGGCGTGTACTACCTGGGCCTTTCCAACAGCATGGCCGCCGGTGCCGATATGGTTTCCGCGGGCAGCTCGGGCTTTTTCATGGCGGGCGTCATGGCGGTGTGCTTTGGCGTGTTGGCCATCGTGCTTTCCCTGGTGGAGGGCAACCTGTCCAAGAAGCCGGTGGCTCAGGAGCAGGGCGATTGGCAGCAGGCTGGCGATGCCCAGACCGTCAACGTGGGTGGCATTGTGTCTTCGGTGTACCAGCCCGGCTTCGCGCTGGAGAAGATCATGAAGCGCGACGTCTTCGCCATTGGGCAGGAGACCACGGTTCTGGAGGCTTTGGCCTACTTCCAGAAGAAGGGCATTTCGGGCGCGCCTATTGTGGATGACCAGAACAACCTGGTAGGCATCATCACCGATGGTGACATCATGCGCAACCTGGCCAATCAGCATACCGACTTCAAGACGGCCTACTCCTTCATCATCGAGAAGGAAAACGGCCATTCTGACGAGCGTCTGCGTGCGTTGATTCACCGCCCCGTCAGCGAGATCGCCTCGCCGAACGTCGTGACGGTCGAGGTCGGCACCAGCTTGGGCGACTTGTGCGAGATTCTGGCTGACCGACACTTCAACAAGATGCCGGTCACGGAAAACGGCAAGATGGTCGGCATGGTCAACCGTACTGATGTGACGCGCTTCATCGTGAGCGAGTATCTGGGCAGCCTGGAGGACGAAGAGTAGTTTTTGGGAACCTCAGAAGCCGTTAATCAAGAAGGCCTCCTTTGCGGGAGGCCTTCCTTATGCAGCCGTGTTATCTGTTGCGCCGCTTGGACGCGGGAGGCGCGTTATTTCAGCTGGTTGCCGTCGCTGAAGGCTTGGCCAACCTTTTCGCCCAGGCGATGGTAGGCATGCGTGATGGGCTCATACACGATGGCGTCGATCTTGGCGGTGTCGGGCATGCCGGCCTCGTCAAGGGCCGATTCATCGCAGCTTACGTTGACCACGCGGCCGACAGTGTGGCCGGCCTCGTCAAAGCCGGTGAATTCGCATTCCAGGCACAGCGCCAGCTCGTTGATGACGGGCGCGTTGACGAACTCGGACTTGGTGGTGGTCCAGCCGGCCTTCTCAAGCTTGTTGGGCTGGTTGTTGGCCGAGACCACGCCCACGTAGTCGGCAGCCACCACGTTCGCCGCATCGGCTATGCTGACAGTGAAGGCGCCGCTTTCCTGGATGTTGGCCACCGTCTTGTGGGTATGGGTGAGGTCCAAGACCACGGTGTCCATGCTGCCGGTGCCTGCCCAGGCGGCATTCATGGCGTCGGCGTTGCCGTCGGCGTCATAGGTGGCAACAATGGCCACGGGCTGGGGATACAGCCACGGCTTGGATCCAAAGTTCTTGCGCATAAGGGCTTCCTTTCGTTTGGTTTTGCTGATGGGAACACTATAAAGGAGAACATGCTTTTACGTTCAAAACATCTTTGCCGCAATGGTCGTCACCCTCAACCGTTCGTTATACGCTAGAATGGACGGACGGCTTTCGGGCCGCCCATTTTTGCCCTAACCGCCAAGGAGAACCATGGCTGATCAACTTGCCGACAATGTTGAAATCCGTTGCATGACCATCGATGACTACGATCAGGTATATGCCCTGTGGGAGCGTATCCAGGGGTTTGCCCTGCGCAGCGTTGACGACTCGCGGGAATACATTGATCGCTTCCTGCGGCGCAACCCCACCACCAGCGTGGTTGCTGTTGTTGACGGTCAGGTAGTGGGCACTATTCTGTGCGGGCATGATGGGCGCCAGGGCAAGTTCTACCACGTGTGCGTGGAACCGACGCATCGCAAGCTGGGCTTAGGGCGCGCTATGGTGCGCTTCAGCTTGGCGGCGCTCAATGCCGAGGGCATAAGCAAGTGCACGCTGGTGGCCTTTAACTCCAACGAGGGCGGCAATGCCTTTTGGCGTCACATCGGCTGGACGTCGCGTGCGGATGTGTCCAGCTACGAATTCCTGCTGAACCAGGAGAACATCACGCGCTACGTGGAGTAGGCCCCAAAGCCAAAAAGAGATATTTTGCTGGCAGGCTAAATCACAAACAGAGCTGACGTGCGAAAACCTTCATGCGAGCCCACAAGGGGCTCGCTTTTTATGGTTGCGCAATGAAAGGCGGAAGCCCGCCTTTACCTTTGATGCAGGCAGTAATGCGCTTCGGATTAACCGGGGCGCTTGTAGCAAAGGAGAGGTTATGAAAGCCAACAAGATCGCAAAGCCGGTCATGTCGAGCGCTTTGTCATTGGTGCTGGCCACAGGCATGATGCCAGGCATCGCCCTAGCAAACGACCAGCTGCCCCAGACTCAGGAAACCCAGGCGGCGCAAACGCTGGCGGGGGACTCCCTGCTTCAGGAAGACGAAACCGCCAGCCGGTTGCTGGATGGGGAGGGTGCTGAGGCGGCTGATGAAGCTTTGGCTGAAGATGCTGAGGCCGAGCAGGAGGTCATCACACTGGAGGCTTCCGCCGGCAAGATTTCCCGCGACGCGGAATCCGACGAATTAAGCGTCCTGTCTGCCACCTCGAAGCTCTTCAACGACGTGCAGGATTCCGATGCATGGTTCTATACCTCCGTTTACCAAGCCGTTGACCTGGGCTTGTTCAAGGGTTATGACAGTGGCGACTTCGGTCCCAACGACGCCCTGACGCGTGCCCAGGCTGCTGTCATCTTGTGGCGCTATTGCGCGGGTGGCGAAGGCTCTGGCGCTTCCAACACTACGGGCATGTCCGACGTTGCAGACGGTGCCTATTACACCGCGGCCGCCAATTGGGCCGTGGAAAACGGCATCATAAAGGGCAAGGAGGACGGCAACGGTGGGCGCTCCTTCGATCCCGACGGCACCATTACGGCTGAGGAGCTGTGCGTCATCTTGGCCAATGTGACCGGCGGGAAGGCGGCCAATGGCATGGATAAGGTTGACTCCTTGGCCGATGCCGCTTTCGTCAGCTCTTGGGCGAAGGCTGCGTGTGAGTGGGCCCTGGAAAACGGCGTCCTCTCTGGCTATGAGAACGCCGACGGCAGCCGATCCCTGCATCCCCAGGAAAGCGTCTTCCGTGCTCGCGCGGCCGCAATCTTGGTGAATGCCATCAACGAGGGCGTTCTGACGCCCGAGGCCGAAGACTCACACGATTCGCCCGACTACCAGGCGCCGGCAACGCACACCCACAGCTACACCGCCGTGGTGACGGCCCCCACCTGCACGGCCAAGGGCTACACCACCCACACCTGCTCCTGTGGTGATTCCTATGTGGACTCCTACACGGCGGCCACCGGCCACAAGTACGGCTCCTATGTGACCACCAAGGCCGCAACCTGCACCGCCACGGGCACTCAGACGGCAACCTGCTCCTGCGGCGCCAAGCAAACGAAGACCATCGCAGCCCTGGGTCACGACTTCGCCGGCAATGCCGCCACGTGCTCCCGCTGCAATGAGGCCAATCCCGACTACCAGGCGCCGGCAACGCACACCCACAGCTACACCGCCGTGGTGACGGCCCCCACCTGCACGGCCAAGGGCTACACCACCCACACCTGCTCCTGTGGTGATTCCTATGTGGACTCCTACACGGCGGCCACCGGCCACAAGTACGGCTCCTATGTGACCACCAAGGCCGCAACCTGCACCGCCACGGGCACTCAGACGGCAACCTGCTCCTGCGGCGCCAAGCAAACGAAGACCATCGCAGCCCTGGGCCACGATTTCGGCTCCAATAACAAGACGTGCTCCCGCTGCAGCACCGCCAACCCCAACTACGTGGCGCCTTTGGGGTCTCCAGTCACTATCAACAGCGGCTGGTACACCATTACGGCTGGCACTTCGACCAATCTTCGTCTTGACGTGAGAGACGGCAGCGTGGATCTTAACGCTCAGGCCCAGACCTACACCAAGAACAGCACCGATGCCCAGCGTTGGTATATCACGCGCGACGGCAGCACCAATTACTATTACATCATGTCCGGCATTTCTGGCTTGTACCTGCAGACCAACAACAACGGCAAGACCAATGGCACCGTTGTGGTGCAGGCCGCTGGTGCGGGCACCGATGCCCAGCGCTGGTGCCTTTACAAGGTCGGTAACTCCTATGTGTTCAAGAACAAGGCCTCGGGCAGGGTCTTAGACATAGCCAATGCTTCCACCGCTTCCGGCACCCAGGTTCAGATCTATGACTACAACGGGACCTCCGCCCAGATGTGGACTCTGGCCTCCGCCAGCGCCCCCAGCTTAAGCTCGGCGTCCATCTCCAATGGTTGGTACTACATCTACAGCCGCGTTGGTTCTGGTCAGCGGCTTGACGTTAGCGGCAACTCTTCCGACAACGGCGGCAACGTGCAGGTGTGGGGCGAGACCACCGGCGAATGCCAGAAGTGGTACATCAAGAAGGTCGGCAGCTACTACTGCATCCAATCCGGCAGTGCCTATGCGAACAACGCGACGCGCGTCCTGGATTGCTATAATGGCGGCACCGCCAACGGCACCAATCTCCAGATCTGGGACTACTACGGCAATGACGCCCAGCTGTGGAGCATCAAGAAGCGCACGGACGGATCCTGCGTGTTCGTGAACAAGGGCAGCGGCAAGGTGCTCGACATCAGCAACGCAAGCTGCAACGCCAATGCGCAAACCTGGACCTATAACTACACCAGGGCCCAGTCCTTTACGTTGACCTCCACCACGGCTCCTGTCCAATACGTAGCCAAGCCTTCTACCACTCCGGCAGCTGGTGGCACGGCAACTCCCGCCTCGGGCGCCGCTAGCCAGCAGATGAACAAGGAAGAACTGAACCTGGCTTACCAGATCTTCAACGCCTACAACGACTATCGCGCTAGCAAGGGCTTGAGCCGCGTGGGTTGGTCCGACGACTGCGCCAACATGGCTTGGGGCTCGGCCACCGGTTGCGCCTCCATCCATAACCTGAAGCACCGCTTGGGCATCCCCTCCGCCGTGCAGAACAACTACTCTGACATCTTGCAGTACTCCACTTGGAAGATGACCGCATCTGAGGCTGTTCAGCGTTGGAGCCAAAGCGACGGCCATCGCAGGATGATGCAGTGCGACAGCGCTACGGTAGCCGGCGTGGCTTGCTATAACGACAACGGCACCTGGTATTACGTGATCGTTTACAACTTCAACGGTTGCAATCAGTCGGGCAGCTAAGCGCCAGGCAAGCCCTGCAAGCAGGGAAGCCGCAACAAGCAAGGGATCGGCGGCTTCGGCCGTCGGTCCCTTTTCCCGTCCGGTGAGGCGCAAAAAGCGGGCTTTGAGGTCTTTCCTGCGGGGACTCATTTTCAAAATCGTTCGTAGTTCTTGATTGTTGGCGTTCTAAAAAATGGTGACCTGGGCAAACGCAGGCGACTGGCTCTTTTTTTCGGAAAACTACGAACGATTTTGAGCGGAGGTCACGATAGAGATGCGCCACAATCCGCGGTAATCGGCGGCATTGCGTCGCATATTTGGTATCCCTTATCACAATTTGTGATAAGGGCATAATTTTATGCGAAAACTACGACGAGTAAGGTATCCTAGACAGCACGTTTAGTTACCTTCGGTCTCGTCCTCGGTCAAAGTGCTTGCCTTGAGACAGCCGAAAACGTATAGAAAGGTAAGTCATGACCAAGACTCAACCCATTTTGACCGCTCCGCACGAGGAGCTGGAGGCTATCCAGCTGGAGGGCGTCAAGAAATCCGTCATCGCCTGCTATGAGAATATCGAGTTCTACAAGAACCTGTTTGATGAGGCCGGCTTCGACCCCTATTCCGTGGAAACCCTGGAGGACCTGAAAAAGTGCCCCTTCACCACCAAGCAGGATCTGCGCGATAACTACCCGTATGGCATGCTTGCTGTGCCGCTGTCCGATGTGCATGAGATTCATATGTCCTCCGGTACGTGCGGCGTTGCCACCGTCGGCGCCTACACCAAGCACGACCTTGAGGTCTGGGGCGAATGCTTTGCCCGAGGCATCATCTATTCCGGCGGCTCCGAAGAAGACGTCTGCCACGTGTGCTATGGCTATGGCCTGTTCACGGGCGGCCTGGGTGCTCATTACGGCGGCTTGGACATGGGTTGCACCACCATCCCCATGAGCGCCGGCAACACCGAACGCCAGATTCGCGTCCTGCGCGACATGGGCTCCAGCATCATCTGCTGCACCCCCTCTTACGCCATGCACATCGCCGATACCGCCATTTCCATGGGTATCGATCCCAAGAAGGAATTCCATCTGCGCGCCGGCATCCATGGCGCCGAGCCGTTCTCTGACAACTTCCGCGCCGACCTGGAGAAGAAGCTGAACTACAAGGTCTTGGACGTCTATGGCCTGACCGAGACCATGGGCCCCGGCGTTGCCATCGAGTGCTGGGAGCAGGACGGCCTGCACTTGGCCGAGGACCACTTCTTCGCCGAGATCATCAACCCGGAGACCGGCGAAGTCCTGCCTGACGGCGAGTGGGGCGAGTTGGTTCTGACCACGGTCGACCGCGAGGCGTCGCCCGTCATCCGCTACCGCACGCGCGACATTACCCGCATCCTGCCGGGCACTTGCAAGTGCGGGCGAACCCACCGTCGCATCGACCGTCTGCATGGCCGTACCGACGACATGCTGATCATCCGCGGCGTCAACGTGTTCCCGTCCCAGATCGAGGACGTCATGAAGACCTTCCCCGAGATTTCCTCCTGGTACCAGATCACGCTGGAGACCAAGGGCTCGCTTGACGTGGTCACGCTGCGTGCCGAGCCCGAGCAAAACGTCGAGTTTGACTCCCCGGCCGAGATTGAAGATCTGCAGAACCGCATTCAGGCAGCCTGCAAGACGGCCCTGTCTGTCGGCATCAAGGTAAAGATTGTTGAGCCGAACGCCATTCCGCGTTCCGAGGGCAAGGCCAAGCGCGTGATCGACCTGCGCACGGTCGGCACCAACTAGTCGCATACCGCATAGGCTTTCATGCAGAAGGCGGGCTGGTTTTCCAGTCCGCCTTATTTTGTTGTGATGGAGGTACTGCCTTGTGGGCGAAGGTGCTTCTTTACAGCACGTCCTCGGAGTCTTGGTGAAGCACGAAATGGTTCTTGCGGAAATCGATGAGCCCCGCCTTCTTCATGCGGCTGAGCTCGGCCGAAAGGGCACTGCGATCTACGCCCAAATAGCTGGCCAGCTGTTCGCGGTTAAGCGAGATGTCGAATTCCAGGCAACCGCGCTCCTTGGCTTCCAGGGACAGGAACGACATCGTCTTCCCGCGGGTGCTCTTGTGCGCCATGATGTAGTTGCGGCGCGAAAGGTTGAGGTTGCGCAGGGCCAAAAGCTCGGTCAGGTTGGTGGCCACACGCAGGTGGTATTCGCAGCGGGTGGGGCATCGGTGCATCACCTTATGCGCATCCATGAAGACGATGTTGCAGTTCTCGTTGGCAACGAAGTCAATCAGAGGGGAATACCCCGGCACGTAGGCATAGGCCTCTCCGATGGTCTTGCCGGTTTCCGAGATGGCCAAGATGGTCGTGTTCCCGTGCATGTCGGTGTGCTCAGCGCGAACCGATCCTTCCAAGATGAGGCCGATTTGGGTGATCGGCTTGCCTGATGGATGAATGAGCTCGCCCTTCTCGTAGGTGCGCGTCTCGGCGTTGAAGCAGCCGAGCATCTTTTCGATTTCCTCTTTGCTGCAGCCGTCAAAAAGCAGGCTTCGCTTCAAATAATAGAAATTCAAAAAAAGCTCCAATCCGTTGTAACTACAACGAAAAACCCTTCGCAAGGTCAGTATAGTTCAACTTGTGCGGAGGCGAAGGGGAAATCGAAAAAAGAGCCCCTGAGCGTGGGAAACCGCACGAAGACTTGCCTGTTCACGAGAGAGAGGAAAAGAACATGGTCGCAACTATCGTACTTGTCGGGTTTGGTTTAATCGTGGCTATGGGGGGCGCTATCCTTCTCGATCGTGAGCGCTTCGACAGGGCTCCGCGTCGCGTGTATCGTGCCGCCTCCTTGGTAGGCGTCGCTATCGTGGCGATGGGCCTGTTCCTCTAGGCTGAAAACACCCCTTGCCCCATTTATATCCGCGGAAAGGCACCTTCGGGTGCCTTTCCGTTTTTTAGCAGGAAGGGCTTCCTGTCGTTTTTTCGTTAATGTGGTAAATTTTGAAAATAATGGACGTTATTGTGGTGATATAAATTTTTATTACCACAATAACGAAGAAAATTTTAAAAAATTACCACACAAACGCAAATTTGCCTTTTCTTGTTTCCGACGCGCAACGTAGGGCCACTTTGCATCCGTTTCCTTGCAGCATGAAGAAGGCCACCCTTCAGGGTGGCCTTCTTTGCGATGATAAGCTCGAAATCCGAAGTGCCTAGATGATGTCCTCGTCGCCGAAGGCGTCGCCGCACTCGGGGCAGAATTTCGGCGGGTTGGTGGGATCCTCGGGGGTCCAGCCGCATTTGTCGCACTTGTACTGGGGCACACCAGCGGGCTTCTTGGCACCGCATTCCTGGCAGAACTTGCCCTGGTTGACCGCGCCGCAGGAGCAGGTCCAGCCGTCCTCGGCAGGAGCCGGGGCAGGCTCAGGCTGGGGCTGCCCGCATTCCTGGCAGAACTTGCCGGTGTTGACGGCGCCGCAGGAGCAGGTCCAACCTTCTGCTGCAGGAGCAGCGGCCGGCTGTACTGCCGGCTGGGCAGCGGCTGCGGGCTGCTGTGCGGCGAAGCCACCGCCAGCGGCCACGGCGTACTGATTCTCATATTGCGGGACCTGGGTAGCGGCAACGCCGCCGGAGTTAACCGTCTGCTGGCCCATCATGCCGGCCATGCCCATGCCCATGAAGCCCTGCATCGCGCCAGCCTCGTTGCCGGCTGCGGTGCGCATAGCGTCGGCAGCGGCGTTGTTGGCAACGGCCATACGCATGTTGGGGTCGCGCTGGGTTGCGGCAGCCTGCAGGTCGGAGATCCTCTTCTGGTCTTCCTCGGACAGGACGATTGAGTTAACGCCGAAGCTGACGATCTCGATGCCGCGCAGCTGGGACCACTTGGCGGACAGCTGCTCGTTGAGGATGGTGGCCAGCTCTTCGGTGTGAGCTGGGATGGCGCTGTACCTGACGCCCATGGCGGAAATCTTCGCGAAGGACGGCTGCAGAGCGGTCAAAAGCTCGGTCTTCAGCTGGGATTCGATCTTGTCACGGGTGTAGTCGCCCTCAACGTTGCCGACCACGTTGGTGTAGAACAGGATGGGGTCGACCATCTTGTAGGAGTATTCGCCGTTGCAACGGACGGAGGTGTCCATGTCCAGGCCGATGTTCGCATCAACCACGCGGAAGGGCACAGGGCTGGGGGTGCCATACTTGTTGCCGACGATTTCCTTGATGTTGAAGTAGTAGACGCGCTGGTCATGGGCGGTGTCGCCACCGAAGGTGAAACGCGTGCCAAACTTCTTGAAGGAGTCGATGATGCTGGTGCCCAAGCTGCCGTTGAAGATGGTGGGCTCGGTGGAGGCATCGTAGGTGAACTCGCCCGGCTCGGCGGAGAACTCGACCACACGGCCTTGATCCACGATAGCCATGGCCTGGCCCTCGTTGACGACGATGACGGAGCCGCTGGTGATGATGTTGTCGCTAGCCTTAGTGTTGGAGCTGCGGTTGTTGGTCTTCTTCTGGCCCTTGGTTACCAAGACGTCAGTATCCATGGAATCGCAGTAGAACCACTCTTTCCATTGATCGGCTAAAACGCCGCCTGCGGAGCCAACGGCTGCTGCAATGAGACCCATAAGCTCTCCTTTCCGAGGACGGTAAGTCCCCTTTATTGCCTACGTGCGCTCATTATCGCATGAAGCGGCCTCATATTTGGTCGGCATTCTGTGGTTTCGTGCTTTATTCGCTTGGAAGGCAATAAGGATAGCTTTTGCCTGTTTTGGTGGACGGCGGGCCTTCGGGCTATTCCCAGTCGCTCAGACAGTCCTGCTTTGGGCAAAGGCCCACTGGGCCTTTGCCGTCGTGCGGAACTCGCTTTGTGGAAACAGCCCGAAGGCCCGCTCCCGCAAAGCAGCATTTCTGGTCTACGGCAAAGCTATGCGCCCAGCAAGGGTGAAAGCTTTTCGCAGGCCATGATGGTCACGCGCTGCGTGGCGCGCGAGATAGCCGTATACAGGCGGCGGCGTGAGAGGCGGTCGTCGCCGTAATGCGTGGCGTCGGCATCAGGGATGATCACCTGGTCGAATTCCAACCCCTTGGCCAAATCCAAAGGCATCATGACCAGGCCGCTTTCGGGCAGTGCCGCACCGTCTCCTAAAGCAAGGGGAGCGTCTTGTCCCAGAAGCGCCGCAACTTTGCGCATGCTCTTCCTGTCGGCGCAGATAAGGGCTGCCAATCCGCCGTCTTCTTGGGAGCTTGCAGCAGCTTGGGACAAACGATCGCGCAAGGCGGCCTCATAGGCGCCTTGCGCGAAAGCGGCAATCTCGGGCTTTTCGCCGGCGCTTCTGACCGACGCGGCTTGGATGTCCTGTCCGCCTTCCACCAGGCTTGCGAAAAGCGCGGTGATCTCGGGCGAGGAGCGATAGCTGGTCGCAAGGCGGCACTCATCCACCTGGCCTTCGCCATGGGTGCGGGCAAACAGGGCCTTCAGCTCGGCGAAGGAAGCCGTGCCGGGGCGGACGGCTTGGTTTTCGTCTCCCAGCAACAGGAAGTGCGCATGGGGGTAGTAGCGTCCCAGCATCATAAGCTGCGCCAGCGAGTAGTCCTGTACCTCGTCGACCATGACGAAGCGCACGTCGCGGTTGCCGTCGTTGGTCAATGCCAGCTTCAGATAGACCCATTCGGTGGGGGACAGGCTCTCCTTGCCCAGAAGGCGCATGCCAACACGGCTCAGGCGCAACCAAGACGCCTGCTCGATGGCGTCAAAGGCGGGCGCGTACTTGATCTCCAAGTACTTCTCCGCCAATTCGCGGAATTCCTCCTCAGATTGCGGGAAGATACGATAGCCGAAGATGCGCACCTGCTCGTTCTCGGGCAGGTCCATCATCTCGCCATGCACCGCGTCGGATCCCGCTTGGCTGGCAAGGCGGCTTTCCAGCTTATCGCGCAGCTCCTCGGACACCAGGTTGCAAAAGCGCGGCGTGGCGCCATGATGGGCAAGCCGCTTGGCCACGCTGCGCACCTGTCCGGCGCCGATGACGCGCTCCTTTCCCAGCATGATGTCACAGAAATCGTCAGGCTCAAAGGCGAAGCTGGCCAGGCGCTCATCGATGTCCTGCAAATCCTTCACCGATACTTGCCCGTCAAGTCCGGCACTGCCTTGTCCCAAACGTTCCATCAGCTGCGCCCAGGTCAGCGTCTGCGGATTGCGCTCTCCCATCTCGGGCAGTACGTTGTCGATGTACTTCTGGAAGACGGGGTTGGGCGTGATCAGGCATACGTTGCGGGCGTCCAGCATGTCGCGATAGGTGTAGAACAGATAAGCTACGCGTTGCAGAAGCACGCTGGTCTTGCCGCTGCCGGCAATGCCGTTCACCAGCAGCACCGGCACATCCGCGTGGCGGATGACGGTGTTTTGCTCGCGTTGGATGGTGGTGGTGATGGCGCTCATCTTGTCGGAGCGGCGCTTGGTCAAGGAGGCCAGCAGCAACGGATCCTCGATGGCCACGGTGGTGTCGAAGTAGGCGTTGAGCTTGTCGGCGTTAATGTCAAATTGTCGGCGCAGCTTCAAGTCGCAGGTGATGGTGCGCCCGTCGGCCACATAGGACGTGGGGCCCATCTGCTGGTTGTAGTACACCTCGGCTATGGGGCTTCGCCAGTCGATGATGAAATGGCGGCAATCGTCGTCGGTCATGCCGGCGGCGCCGATGTAGATGTCACGGGTGGGGGAGCCTGGCTTGAACTGCAGGCTTACCTTGGCGAAGTAAGGCCGCTTGAGTAGCAAGAGCGTCCGCTTGAGCTTTTCGGCGTTGATGTCGTTGGCCAGGTTGTAGGAGTCGATGACTTTGTTCATCAGCTCATATTCGGCGTAGGTCTCAAAGGTGTGGGCCACCTCGGCGAAGTCGAAGGCAAGCTCATCGCGCATGTTGGCAATGTCCTCGGACGCCTCGTCCGCCAACGCCGCAAGCTCTTTGGCCAGGGTTTGCCTGATGCCTTCAAGCTTAGCGTAGGTGCTGCTTAGATGCTTTTGCTCTTCGTCCAAGATGGGATCGCTGCTCAACGTGGTCTCCTTTGCCCTAAAAAGTCGGCTAAAAATTTTATCGTGAAAGGGCGTTAGGAATTGGCAGAAAGTGCAAAATGCCGCGCATGAAAATGGCGCTCCGCGGGGGAGCGCCATGCGTGGATTTCGCCGTGGAATGGGTTTACTTGATGGAGGCGCCCAAAGCGCGGCACTCCTCTAGCTCGGGCTTGCCGGCGATGGCGCCCTTCTCGTAGGTGTTGTTGCACAGCACGATGCCCAAAATTTCCTGATGGCAGTAATTCATGGCAATCTCGAAGCTTTTCACCAAGCCGTCTGCGGTGGTGATGTCCTTGTCCTCGAAGGGCATAAGCAAGGCTGCGCGCTTCATGCCGAACTTGCGTCCACCGATGGCACAGAACTGGCGGTCCATGAAGGCCTTCACTTGGGCTGGGTAGCTGTAGTAGTACAGCGGGAAGGCATAGACCACGGTGTCGCACCATTCCAGATGCTCGTACAGGTCCTGCATATCGTCCTTTTGCACGCATTGTCCGCCGTGCGTGAAGCAATATTCGCAGGCGAGGCATCCGCCGATCTTTGCCGTACCCACGTTGATTTGGCGAATTTCGTTTCCGGCCTGCTTGGTGCCCTCGATGAAGGCGTCTGCCATCATCTGGCTGTTGCCGCCCTTGCGTGGGCTGCCATGCACTACCAAAATGTTTGCCATAATAACCCCCCTGATTACGGAATGACCAGCTAGTCTAAGCTGCAATGCCATTGTAGGGTCTGCACTTGCACAAGGTCAAAGCCAATCTTTGAAAGAAAGGAAATAAATTAATTTCAATAACGTTGACATTTGGCTTTGCTGCGTTATCATGTCTAAAGTTAAAGGGATAGCTATACCCTTATTGCAACAAAGAAAAGAGGAATTATCATGAAAAAGAAGTTTGCAGCTCTGCTGGCCAGCTTCGCTCTGGTTCTGGCCTTGCCCGCCTTGGCCTTTGCGGCTAACAGCCCCAGCGGCACTGGTTCCGTCAGCGGCACCGATCCGGCTTCTGGCAACACTGTCGTTGTTTCCAGCCCCACGGGTGAGGTCGTCATTGGCTCCGAGGGCACGGGCCACATCCACGTGGAGTACACGGCCACCACGGCAAAGAACACGCCGACCCTGTCCTCCAATCAGGTTCTTGCTGGCAACATCCATGTGTGGACCGATGCCGGTTATGAGTATCTGGTAAGCGCCTCCAACCCGCTGACCATCGTCTTCAATGCTGGCACCGAATATGCTGGCAAGGCTGGCACCGTTTACGTTGAGCATGAAAGCGGCGCAACCGAGACCTTGTCCAAGACCGTTGCCTCCGATGGCACCGTTTCTTGCACGATTACCGAGCTGTCTTATTACACGCTGGTCGTTGACAAGTCCACCACGGGCACCGCTTCCAGCAGCACGTCAAGCACGTCTCCCAAGACTGGCGTTGACATGGCAGGCGTTGCTGTTGCGACTGCCGCTATGGCCGCCGCCGCTGGCTGCGTCTTCTTCGCGCTGCGCAGGAAGAACGACTAATCTCCTCTTTTTTGCATAGATTTTGGAGGGGTCGCCTTGTGCGGCCCCTCCTTGCGCATACGGCGCAAAAAACCGACAAGGATTGAACATGCTCCTCGATGACCAGGACAAAGCCCCAAAGCACGCAAAGGCGGCGGAGCCACAGACTGAACCGACGCCTAAGGCGTCAGATGCTGGCGCGTCCGACTCGAAGGGCTCCAAGACGGCCCTCAAGGTCTTGTTCGTCGTTTTGGTTTGCGGGGTAATCGCCGGCTGTACCTATATGGGCTGGCAAATCTTTGAGCAGCAGCGCGCACTTGACCAGCAGATGAGCCAGGAAGCCCCCGAAGTTACGGACAATATGGAAGATTCCAGCCAGGTGGTTTTGGCGGACAATCCCATAGATTTCAACCAGCTTCAGGAGGAAAACCCTGACGTTTTCGGATGGATCTATATTCCTCAAACCAACATTAACCTGCCTATTCTTAAAAGCTCGGTTGATGATCTGTTTTACATGAACCACAACCGATACGGTGAATATGCCGTCGAAGGCGCGGTGTTCATCCAGTCCATGAACAGCACCTCCATGACCGATCCCGTGACGGTCATCTATGGGCATAATATGAACAATGGCGGCATCTTCGCTACGCTGCATTACTTCGAGAACGAGGACTTCTTCGCGGAAAACCAGGATATGTATATCTATATCCGCAACCATATTTTGAAGTATCAGATAATCTCGGCCTATCAATATGATGACAAGCACATCATGAACTCGTATGATTTCACCAATTCTGATGTTCGGCAGTCCTACTTCGACTATGTGCTCAATCCGTCATCGTTGGTGGTCAACGTTCGCGAAGGGGCTAGCCTGAACCAGGACAGCAAGATAGTTCAGCTAAGCACCTGCGCCAACGAGTCGTACAATGCCAACAAGCGCTATTTGGTAACGGGCGTGCTGGTAGAAGATACACCTACTGTTTAGCCCCGACCTTTTCAAAAGGATGTTCATGCAAGACGAAATGAAATCAGAAGACGCGGTCGTCCCAGAGGGTTCTGCCGGACGGGCTTCTTCCACGTATTCGCCGAGCGGCACGGGGAAGGTAACGCGGGTCAGAAAAAAGAAGAAGCATGCGAAGAAGAAAAAGGGCTTGCGCATAGCTCTTATCGTCTTGTGCATCTTGGTCGTTTTGGGCCTTGCCGTCTTCGGTATCTACAACGCGCTTCTGGCTTTGGGTGCGCAGAACCTGCAATCGACGCCGACAAACATTGCGGTTCCGGAAAACGCGGTCTCCTACGATGAGGGAAAGACCGTCAAGCACAATGGCCACACCTATCAATACAACGAGGATGTCGTCAGCATCTGCGTTTTGGGCATCGACCGCCGCTCGAACCAGGATGCATCGGTTGTCCCTGGCCAATGCGATGCTGTCATGGTCATGACCTTTGACACCAAGACCGGCGCGGTAAAGGGGATTACCATCCCCCGCGACAGCATGGTTGAAGTGGGTGAATATTTTGGGGACTCCTATGCCGGCGTGGACAAGCGCCAGCTGTGCTTGGCGTTTGCCTTCGGCGACGGCCAAGAGTCAAGCTGCGAGCATGCCGTTCAGGCGGTCCAGCGCGTGCTATACAACATGCCCATCAACTACTACCTTGCGCTTGACATGGAAGGCGTTGCCCCTTTGGCCAACGCCCTTGGCGGCGTCTCGCTTACCGCTTTGGAAACCATCCCCAATACCGATATCGTTGAAGGCCAGGACACGGTCCTTCTGGGATCGAACGCTCTGCGCTACATCCAATACCGCAACACCTCTGTTCTGACTTCCAGCCTTGGCAGGCAGGAGCGCCAGGTTCAGTTTGTCAAGGCGTTTGGCAAGCAGGCCTTAAGCGATGCCCTTTCGGTGGGCGGCGTTTCCACGTTGGTGAACCTGTTCTCGATCGCGTCGGAATATTCCACCACCAATCTGGGCGTTTCGGAGTTCACGTACCTGGCCACCGCCGCTGTCAGCAACGGCATTGACCAGATTGAATTGACGTCGCTAGACGGTGAGATGACCATGGGAGCCAATTACGCCGAGTTCAATCTTGACCAAGACAGTGTTTACCAGACTGTTTTAGATGTTTATTACAAGCAAATAGACTAATTCAAAAACAACGACACCGTAAGTTGCTCTAAACTAAGGCATTACTGTTTACGAAGACCGACGGGAGAAGCGTCTATGACCCTCTTGGAGCTATTGCAGCTGCTTAGAAAGAAATTGTGGCTGATTATACTTATGCCCATCTTGTTTGGGTTGGTTGCGGCTGGCGTATGCTGGGGCACCATGTCCAACGACTACACGGCGGAAGTCTCTTTGTACGTTTTGTCCAAAAGCTCGACGACCACCACGGGCACGGTGTCTTCTTCCGACATGACGGCCAGCCAGTATTTGGCCAATGACATTTCCGTCATGGCAAAATCCGATCGCGTTATCAATGCCACAGCCAAGTCGCTTGGCGTGGATAATTTGAATGGCTACACGGTGGCAGTGGACAATTCCACCACCAACCGCGTCATCACCTTGAAGGTCACGGGCAAAAACCCCGAATCAGCGGCCAAGGTAGCTGATGCTTTGGCTAAGCAGACGGCTACTGTGTCGGTTGAGGTCATGAACCTTGAGGCCGTCAACATTGTTGACGACGCTCAGGTTCCTTCCACCCCCTCTGGCCCTAACAGACCGATGTACACGCTGGTCGCCATTCTGGCAGGCTTGTTCATTGCCATTGCCATTGTCGTTTTGCTGGACATGGTGGACACTTCTATCAAATCCGATGAAGAAGCCGAAGAGCTTCTGGGCTTGCCCGTTCTGGGTCGTATGCCGTATGTGAAGAAGATGGGGTAGCTATGGCTAAGAAGAATCGCAAGAAGTTTGGCTCCTTTGAGGTCCCCGACCTTCGCAACGCCTCTAAAACGCTGTTTGCCAACATTCGCTTCGCATCGCTTGACGAAGAGGTTAAGACTATCGTCGTTACATCCACGGTCATGGACGAGGGCAAGTCGACGGTTGTGTCTAACCTTGCCTGCGCCATAGCGTCATCGGGCAAGAAGGTTCTTATCGTTGACGCGGACATGCGCCGGCGCTCCTTGGGCGCCATGTTGGGTTTGCATGGCGCTAATGGCATCTATTCGGTGTTGTCGGGGAAGGTGGCGCTTGGCGACGCCATTGTTGCCACTGACTTCAAGAATCTGTATTTTCTGGACGCCGAGCCCAACATCCCCAGCTCGCCAGATGTCCTTTCCACCAAGCGTTTTGCAGCTTTGGTAAAAACGCTGCGAAGCTCATTTGACTATGTGATTTTCGATACGCCGCCGGTAGGCTTATTCCCTGATGCCGCTATCGTTTCCAACTTGGTCGACGGCGCGCTTTTGGTCGTCAGGCAGCATTCGACCGACCGCAAGGATGCGCTGAACGCGGTTTCTCAGTTGAACGCGGCCGATGCCCGCATCTTGGGCACCGTCATGACATTTGTCCCGTCCGAGGATTCCGATTATTACTATTACGCTTACTACAATGAAGAAGGTAAGCGCGTCGGCAGAAGCCATAGCTCTGAATCCGAGATTCTTGACGATGACATCAGCGCCTGGGCCGATAACGCTGGCGTTGATTTTGGCGACAAGCCGCGCCGTGGCGCGCGTGCAGCCTCGGTCCCGAAAGTCGACACGCGGGAAGATGCCGCTAGCAAGCCTGAAAACCCTTATGCGCCAGGGTCATACCGCACGTCTTCGCCGGCGGCTACGTCTCCCATTGGGCGCCACGCTCAACGTAAGAACTAAGGTGCTGGTGATTGGCGATGTTCGACATTCATTGCCATATTATTTACGACGTGGATGACGGCTCGCGCGATCTGCGCGAATCGGCTGCCATGTTGGTGGAAGCACGCAACAGCGGCATCGATCGCATCGTGTGCACGCCGCACTGCCGCGGCAGTTGGTGGGATTATGATCGCATCAACGCTCACTTCTCCAAGCTCCAATCCTTGGCGGCCGAGCATGGCATGCCCATGGACTTAGGGTATGAGGTCAACTGGAAGAAACTGATGGAGATAGGCCTTGATTGGGCGCCGCGCTTGACGCTGGGCGAATCGAATTTGTTCCTGCTGGAATTCTCCAACGACTCTCTGCCGGCCCGTTGGCAAAACCTCATCTATAAGCTGCAAGGCATGGGCCTGCAAATAGTGATCGCACACCCTGAGCGCTACCGTCCGGTCCAAAAGAACGTTGATGTGGCCTACGAGATGAAGGAGCTGGGCTGTTATTTGCAGCTTTCGGGCAACTTCATGGAGGAAGGCCGCTTTGGAGAGCGTCGGCGCGCAGCCACCGAAATGCTCAAGCAGGGCCTTGTCGATTACGTTGCTTCCGATGCGCATCGCCCTGAGGACTATCGCACCTTCCGCAAGGCATTGGAATACGCTCGGAAGTTCTAAAGGCAGCCATTTTTGTGCGTCTGACCGCGACAACTCTTAACCGCGCTGAAACAACGGGCGGTATAATAAGCCTTTAAGAAGAACGGCCTTCCGTTGAGAAAGGTGGCAAGAGCGTGGCGACCAATCCGCAGCAAGACTTTGTTTTGAAGACCATCAAGAGCAGAGACGTCCACTTCGTCCGCTTCTGGTTCACCGACGTGTTGGGGACCATGAAAAGCTTCGCCATCATTCCAAGCGAGCTTGATGGCGCCTTTGAGCAGGGCATGGGTTTCGACGGAAGCTGCATCGAAGGCTTCAGCATGCGTGTGGAGTCCGACGTGCGCGCCTTTCCCGATGCCGAGACCTTCCAGGTGCTGCCGTGGCGTCCTTCGCAGGATGCCGTTGCTCGTATGTTCTGCGACATCCGCACGCCTGATGGGCAACCCTTTGAGGGCGACCCGCGCCGCGTGCTTCTGAACATGGTGGAAAAGGCCCAGGACATGGGGTACGTCTTCAATGTGGGCCCCGAGCTGGAGTATTACTACTTCAAGGACAACACCTGCACTACGCCGCTTGACCGAGGCGGTTACTTTGACTTGACCAGCCTGGACAGCGCCACCGACCTTCGCCGCGACACCATCCTGACGCTGGAGAAGATGGGCATTCCCGTTGAATACAGCCATCATGAGTCGGGCCCCAGCCAGCAAGAGATCGACCTGCGCTTCACCGATGCCATGTCCATGGCCGACGCGGTGATGACCTATAAGCTGGTGGTGAAGGAGATCGCCTCCCAGCATGGGGTGTATGCGTCCTTCATGCCCAAGCCCATGATCGATGCGCCAGGCAACGGTATGCACGTGCACCAAAGCCTGTTTGACTTCAACGGTAACAACCTGTTCTATGACCCGGATGATCCGCAAGGCTACAGCCTGTCCGAAACGGCCAAGCACTACATTGCCGGCCTTCTGAAGTACGCCCCTGAGTTCACGCTGGTCACCAACCAAAACGTTAACTCCTACAAGCGTATGGTGGCAGGCCATGAGGCTCCCACCTACCTTTCGTGGGCGCGTTACAATCGCTCCACGTTGGTGCGCGTGCCGGGTTATCGCCCCAACTGCGAAAGCTCTTGCCGTGTGGAGCTGCGCAGCCCCGACCCGTCTTGCAATCCCTATCTTGCCTTCGCGTGCATGCTGGCCGCGGGCTTGAAAGGCATTGAGGACAAGCTGGAGCTGCAACTGCCCAACGAGGACCAAAACCTGTTCCTGCTTAATCGCCAAGAGCTGCGCGAGCAGGGCATTCAGACGCTGCCCGACAGCTTAGGCGAAGCCGTGGAGATCTTTGCCCAGTCCGACCTCATGAAGGAGACGCTTGGCGAGCATATTCACAGCTACCTGGTAGGCGCGAAGCGGCGCGAATGGAACGACTACCAGCGATCGGTCACCCAGTGGGAGCTTGACCGGTATCTGGCGGTTCTGTAGGAAGGGGGCCGCATGTCTTCTCGGAAAACGGTCATCTTCGTTGCGGACAGCTTGGACAACGCGCATAAGTTCCAGGCGGTGCTTTCGGCGCTGGATGTGACGGTTGCCGCCGGTTCGTCGGTGCAGTTCAAGAAGCTGCTTGCGCAGCATCAGGGCTATGACTTGGTGATCTTTGAGGCGCGCAATGACGTCTCGTCGAGCGTGGCGCAGGTCGAGCAGATGCTGGTGGAGGACGGTCAGGCATCCCTTCTGGTTATCGTTGACGCCAGCCACTTGGGCGACTTCCGCCTTCCGGTGCAGATCAAGAGCGACTTCGTGGTCAGCGGTGCTTCCCAAGAGGAATGCAGCGCGCGTATTCGCCAGCTATTGTGGCCAGGAAACGAAAGCTCGTCGAGCGACTTCATCACCGTGGACAACATGTCCATCAACTTGGCGACGTATCAGGTGAAGGTTAACGGCGAACCGCTGGATTTGACGTATCTGGAATATGCCCTTCTGTCCTTCTTGGTCACGCATCCGGGGCGCACCTATTCGCGCGATGCGTTGCTGCGCCGTGTTTGGGGCTTTGACTACTACGGCGGTTCTCGTACCGTTGACGTGCATGTCAGGCGCGTGCGCGCCAAGCTGGGCCCTGAGCTTGCCCAGCGTTTGGAGACGGTGCGCGGCGTAGGGTACCTGTGGATGGCCTAAGGTTGCTGCGCCTGGGACTTCGAGGCCTCTCTTGTAGGGCGTAATGCGTTTGTGTGGTAAATTCCGAAAATAAAGTTCGATAATGTGGTAATTACAGCTATTTGATACCACAATAACGGCAAAAATTCCGAAAATTTACCACACAAACGAAAATCAGCCTTGTGCGCATGGGCGAAGCGCGTTTTTCGTCCTGGGCGTTGCTTGCCTGCCTATTCGCGTGCATGAGCTCAAACATGCCTTCGCCGCCTGACAGCACGCGGCAGCCCTTTGCTCGCGGTATAATGGGCGCACTGTGAAGACCTAGGAGGCACCGTGAGCAAGACCGTAGCCGTAATCGATGGAAATTCCCTGATGCATCGCGCGTATCATGCGGTGCCGCCCACCATGAATGCTCCTGATGGCACGCCGACGCATGCGGTCTTCGGCTTCTTGTCAATGTTCTTCAAGTTCTACGAAACCTACCAGCCCGATGCCATCATCTGCGCTTTCGATGCAGGCAAGCCGGCGCATCGCATAGCTGCCTTGGAGCAATACAAGGCCCAGCGTCCGCCGATGGATGACGACCTGCGGGTCCAGTTCCCATTGATGGAAAAGCTACTTGAGGCCATGGCCGTGCCGGTGGTGAAGGTCCCTGGCTGGGAGGGCGACGACATCCTGGGCACCCTAGCGGCGCGCGATGAGCGGCTTGGCTTCAAGACGTTGCTGGTCACGGGTGACAAGGACGCCAATCAGCTGGCAACCGAGCTGACGCATATCATCACCACCAAGAAAGGCATCACCGACGTCATCGACTACGACCCTGCCAAAGTTGAGGAAAAGTACGGTGTGACCCCGGCTCAGTTCCCAGATTTTCTGGGTCTGATGGGGGATTCGTCTGACAACATTCCCGGCGTGCCGGGCATCGGCCCGAAAACGGCCACCAAGCTGCTGCAGCAGTATGGCTCACTTGAGGGCATCTATGAAAACATCGGCCAGCTGAAGGGCAAGCAGAAGGAGAACCTTGAAAACAACAAGGATGCCGCCTTCCTTAGCCGCGATGTGGCCGTTATCAAGACTGATCTTGACTTCGATTGCGATGTGGAGGCGGCGGCGTTTCCAGCCTTCGACGTGGCGCAGGCCACGGAGGCTTTTAGCGAGCTGCAGCTTTCCATGCACTTGAACAAGCTTTTGGGCCTGGTCGGCGAAAGCGCTCCCGCGGGTCCCACGGTCGAGCTGAAGTGTGGGCCGGTGCTGGAAGGCGCCAATGCCTGGAATGCCGTCGTGACCGCCGTAAAGGCGGGGCAGCAGGTCGGCGTTGCCATCGCGCAGCCGGTCCAAGCATCGCTTTTCGAGCCCTCGGCGTTGATTGCCGTGGCGTGCGACGAGGGCGTGGCGGTCTTCGACGATGACCGCGGCAAGGACGCCCTGGTCTTGGTCGTGTCGCGGGGGTGCTTTGCCGCGCTGGACGCGAAGGCCGTGCTGCAGCAGGTGTACCCGGCGGATTTTGCCTTGCCAGCCCAGTTGACCGACGCTGAAGTTGCCGCCGTGCGGTGCTTTGACGCGCGTTTGGCGGCCTACGCGCTGGACAGCAACAAGGGCAACATGACTATCGATGAGCTTATGGCTGCCTACGGTGGCGGCTCGTTGCCCTCTGTGGACGATGACGTGGCCCTTGCGTGCCAGCAGGCAGTCGCGGCCCGTGCTTTGGTGCAACCTTTGAAGGATGCGCTTGAAGCGGACGGGAGCGCCAAGGTCTATTTCGATATCGACCTTCCGCTGATCGGCGTCTTGGCCGCCATGGAGCGCACGGGCGCTGCCGTGGATGTGGATGCCCTGCATCGGCTGGGGCAGACCGCCGGAGCCCAGGCGGCTGACTACAAGGCGCGCATCATTGATCTGGCAGGGGAGGACTTCAACGTTGATTCCCCCAAGCAGTTGGGGCATATCCTGTTTGAGGTTCTGGGCCTTCCCGCCAAGAAGAAGACCTCACGCGGCTACTCGACCGATGCCAGCGTGCTGAAAGACCTGGCGCTAGTTCATGAGCTGCCAGCTTTGGTGCTGAAGTATCGCGAGCTGGCCAAGATCAAGAGCACCTACATTGACGCTCTTCCTGCCCAGCGTGGCGAAGACGGCCGCGTGCACACCACCTTCCATGAGACGGTTACGGCCACGGGGCGTCTGTCCTCAAGCGATCCGAACTTGCAAAACATCCCCGTGCGCACGGATTTCGGCCGCCAGATAAGGGGGTGCTTCGTGCCGCTGGAGGCAGGGCAGGTGTTCCTTTCTGCCGACTATTCGCAGATTGAGCTGCGCCTGCTTGCGCACCTTTCGGGCGATCCGCACTTGGTGGACGCCTTCAATTCCGGCCAAGACTTCCATGCGCAGACGGCATCGCGCGTGTTCGGCGTGCCGGTTGACCAGATAACGCCGCAGCTGCGCAGCCGTGCGAAGGCCGTGAACTTCGGCATCGTATACGGCCAGCAGGCCTACGGTCTGGCGCAAAGCCTTGACATTCCCTTCGGCGAGGCCAAGGACATGATCGATGCCTACTTTGCTGCCTATCCGGGCGTGCGCGCCTATTTGGACGAAGTGGTGGCGCAAGCCAAGCAGGACGGCTTCGCCCAGACCATGTTTGGCCGCAAGCGCCATATCCCTGAGCTTCGCGCAAAGAATGCGCAGCAACGTGGCTTTGGCGAGCGCACGGCCATGAACCATCCCATGCAGGGCTCGGCGGCTGACATCATCAAGATTGCCATGGTGCAGGTGCGCAATCGTTTGGCAGCAGAAGGGTTTGAGGCCAAGCTGATGCTGCAGGTTCACGACGAGCTTGACTTCAGCGTGCCCCAGGCCGAGGTTGAACGCCTAGGCGCCATGGTGAAAGACGTCATGCAAAACGTCGTGCAGCTGAAGGTGCCGCTGCTTGTGGACGTTTCCAGCGGCTCCACGTGGGCTGAAGCCCATTAATGGGGGCCTTGTGAAAACCAGGGCGGATGTGGTTGCCTTTTGCATGGAGTTTGCCCATGCTTTTGAGGATTACCCTTTTGATGACGGAAACTGGACGGTCATGCGCCGGCGCGACACGCGTCGCGGCTTTGCGTGGATCTTCGAGCGCGAGGGCCATATCTGGGTGAATGTGAAGTGCGATCCCGATGATGCGCTTGCTTTTCGGGAAGCCTACGAATCGGTGCTCCCTGCTTACCACATGAATAAGGTGCACTGGAACTCCATCATTCTTGATGGCACAGTGCCTGATGCAGAGGTGCGTGCCATGATCGCCGCCAGTTATGACCTGTGTGCGAAGCGTTAATGGGGCGGCTTCCCCTCCTGCCTCGGGCTTAAGGCATCGCCCAAAGGCAAAGAAATCCATAAAAATAGCCGTCAACAACAAAGGGAAATGCGTTACAATACTTGATTGCTGCACGCAAAGCGGACTCCCATGCCGTTAGCGGCGGCGTAAGTATAAAGAAACGTATGGGCCTTGACTATCATGCTCCGCATCGATAGAATATCGCCTCGCGTTTTTGAGCATGAAACAAGGGAGAAAATAGATGTACGCAATCGTAAAGACGGGCGGCAAGCAGTACAAGGTTGCCGTCGGTGACAAGCTGAACATTGAGAAGCTGGATGCCGAGGTCGGCGCTACCGTCGAGCTGCCGGTTATCTGCGTTGTAGACGGCGCTACCGTCGAGGCCGATCCTGCCAAAGCTGCTGCTACCAAGGTAGTTGCTGAGGTTGTGGAGCAGTTCCGCGGCGAGAAGCAGCTGGTCTTCAAGTTCAAGAAGCGTAAGAACTACAAGAAGTTGCGCGGTCATCGTCAGTATCTGACCCGCGTCGAAATCAAGTCCATCGGCTAATCGTCGAAGCTTTAAGGGAGGTATTTCCAATGGCACATAAAAAGGGTTTAGGCTCCACCCGTAACGGCCGTGACTCTCACGCACAGCGACTCGGCGTCAAGAAGTTCGCCGGTGAGTCCATCAAGACCGGTCAGATCATCGTTCGTCAGCGTGGCACGCATTTCCATCCGGGCGAGAACGTCGGCCGCGGCAAGGACGACACGCTGTTCGCTCTGTGCGACGGCACCTTGGAGTTCACCAAGGGTGTTAAGCGCAAGATTCATGTGCGCCCCGTTGCTTAATTAGCAGCAACATTGCATCTTGAAGCGCCCTCTTCGCGGAGGGCGCTTTCTTTTGCCGCCCAAATGGGCGGTGCTTGTGGGTATTGGCCCTTGGGGTGCCCTTGTGGGGCATAAGGGCTGATTTCGGTGCGCGGCAAGGCGCGCTCATTGTAAACTGGTACAACGCAAATACATCCAGGGAAGCAGGTCCCATGTTTATCGACAAGGTCAGAATCAACGTCAAGGGCGGCGATGGCGGCGCAGGCTGCATGTCGTTCAGGCGCGAAGCGCATGTTCCCAAGGGCGGCCCCGACGGCGGCGATGGCGGTCACGGCGGCAACGTGGTGCTAGTGGCCGACGCAAGCGTGTCCAGCCTGATCGAATATCGCTTCAAGCACCATTTCAAGGCGGAGCGTGGCACCCATGGCCAAGGAAAGCGCATGCATGGCGCCACAGGGGAGGACCTTATCCTGAAGGTCCCTGTCGGCACCGTCGTTCGTGAATACTTCGAAGACACCAAGGAAACCGGCGAGCTTATCGCTGACCTGACGCGCGATGGCGAAAGCGTCATCGTGGCACGCGGCGGCATGGGCGGTCGTGGCAACATCCACTTCGTTACGTCCACGCGCCGCGCTCCCGCCTTCGCTGAGCTGGGCGAGCCAGCCGAGGAAGGCTGGGTGGAGCTGGAGATGAAGCTGATGGCCGACGCTGCCTTGGTGGGCATGCCCTCGGCGGGCAAGTCGAGCCTGATCAGCCGCATCTCGGCCGCGCGCCCCAAGATTGCCGACTATCCCTTCACCACGTTGGTGCCCAACTTAGGCGTGGCTACCAGCGGTGACTACTCCTTTGTGGTGGCTGACATCCCGGGGCTCATTGAGGGTGCCCACGAAGGCCGTGGCCTGGGGCATGAGTTCCTTCGTCACATTGAGCGCACGGCGCTTATCGTGCACATCGTCGATCTGACGGGCGACTGGGAGGGCCGCGATCCCCTGGATGACTATCGCGTCATCAATCAGGAGCTTGCCCTGTATGCTGATGAGCTTGCTAATCGTCCACGCATCGTGGTGGCCAACAAGATTGACGTTGCCGGAACCGAAGAGGTCTGCAAGCAGCTGGCCGAGGTCGTTCGCCAGGATTCCATTGCGGCAGCGGGCGGCAACGAGTTTGCCCCAAGCCCCATCGACCCTAAACTGTACTGCATCAGCGCGCTTACCGGCAAAGGCATCGACCAGCTGAAGGCCGCTATTGCTACCAAGGTGCATGAGCTGCGCGAGGAGGCCCGCCAGCAACAGATATTGGCCGACTCCGAGTTCGACAACGTATGGGAGGCCAAGCGCCTCCAGCGCGATCAGAAGTTCACCATCACCGAGCTGTCGACAGGCGTCTTCCGCGTGGAGGGCAATCAGATTGAACGTTGGGTGGTTCAATGCGACTGGGAAAACGAGGAGGCCATCACCTTCTTGCAGCACCGTTTCAAGCGCGTGGGCTTGGACAAGGCACTGGAGAAGGCGGGCGCCATGGATGGCGACGAGATTCGCATCGTGGGCCGCTCCTTCGCCTTTGACGGAGGTGCCAGCCGTGAAGACCTGTTCGATGAATTGGACTTCTAGGGGGCGTTGACCATGGAGCAGGAAGCAGCCGGACGCAAGCTTGTCGTTAAGATCGGCTCATCAACTCTTACCACCAGTCAAGGTCGTATCGACCATGCTTATTTGGCCGACTTGGCTGACCAGGTGCAGCGTGCTCGCCAATTGGGCTGGCAGGTGGTCATCGTATCATCGGGCGCCATCGCATGCGGCTTGGAGGCCTTAGGGATGGACAAGCGTCCGACCGACATGCCCAGCTTGCAAGCTGCGGCCTCGGTGGGGCAGTCCGCCTTCGCCTCGGCCTATACGCAGGCGTTTTCGCCGTATGGCATCTTGACGTCATCGGTCCTGTTGACGCGGCGCGATACCGCTGATCGCGGGGCCTACCTGCATGCGCGTGACACCATGAATCGCTTGCTGGAGTTGGGAGTGGTGCCCATCGTCAACGAGAACGACACGGTTTCAGTCGAGCAGATTCGCTTTGGCGACAACGATACGTTGGCTGCCTTGGTGGCTTGCCTGATAGAGGCTGATCGTGTGGTCATCTTAAGCGACATCGACGGCCTTTACGATGGCAATCCCTCTCAGGACCCCTCTGCTAAGCTCATCGAGCGCGTGGAGGCTATCGGTCCGGACATCATGGCTGTGGCGGGTGATGCGGGAAGCGCTGTGGGCAGCGGCGGCATGATCACCAAGATCAAGGCGGCGCGTGTTCTCATGGCGGCTGGCATCCAGATGATCATAGCCTCTGGCCGTCGGGCTGATGTGGTGTATGACGCCGCGGCGGGGCAGCAGGTGGGAACGCTCTTTGTGGCCAACAAGCGCCCGCATGAGATTACGCCGCGTAAGCTTTGGATTGCGCTGGGCGATTCCGCCAAGGGTTCCATGGTGGTGGACGCTGGCGCCAGAAACGCCCTGGTCAACAGGGGCTCAAGCCTGCTTTCCGTTGGCGTTGCGCGCGTAGAGGGCCGCTTTGATGAGGGCGACATCGTGGATGTGCTTGACATGTCGGGACATATCGTGGCGCGCGGCCGCGTTTCGGCTACCAGCGATGAGGTTTCGCTGGCGTGCGGCATGTCCTCCGACGAGCTGTCCGCCAACCGCATCTTGGCACGCTTGGCGGATAAGCCGGTCATGCATCGTGACGAGCTGATCGTCTTTGAATAGGGCCTGCAACTCTGTTTTTTGGTTTTAAAGTTTGGGCGTCCTTTGGTCGTAGTTGGTCGAAGGGCGCCTTTTCGTTTTAGCGTGATACGATGAAAGGCAACGAATCGCATCGGAGCGCCCAAGGAGGAACGCGCATGGCATTTGCAAAGATTGACCCAAAAGGGATAACCGACAACCCGTTCAAGCTGATAGGCGATGATTGGGCGCTGCTGAGCGCTGGCGTGGCCGAGGAGTGCAACACCATGACCGTCAGCTGGGGTGGCGTGGGAGTCATCTGGGGAAGCCCCGCTGCTGTGGCCTATGTGCGCCAGACGCGCTACACCAAGGAGTTCATGGACGCCAACGACCTGTTCACCCTTAGCTTCTTTGATGAAGACCAGCGCCAAGCCTTGGCTTTGTGCGGGCGCGTGTCGGGCCGCGATTGCGACAAGATTGCCCAGGCGGGCCTGACCCCGGTCAATCTGGACGGCGTGGCTACGTTTGAGCAGGCCCGGTTGGTCTTGGTCTGCCGCAAGCAGTTCGTTTCGTTCATGGATCCTGAAAGCTTCGTTGACAAGGCCGTGTTGGACAAGTGGTACGCCGACCAGAATTACCACACGCAATACATTGGCGCCATTGAGGCCGCCTACGTGAGAGAATAACGACAACAACGACAGGCTGGCCGAGAGCAGATTTGCTTTTGGCCCGTGCCCGCAAGGAGCATTATGGATTTGCAGCAAGAAGTCGAGGCCATAGCTAAAAGGGCCCAAGTTGCCAGCCGCGGTCTGGGGCTTACCACAACTGATCAGCGCAACGCCGCTCTGAAGGCCATGGCAAGCGCCCTGCGCGAAAACGCGGCAGGCATCATTGCCGCCAACGCCCAGGACATGGAGGCGGCGCGGGCCAAGGGAACCAAGGAAAGCCTGCTTGATCGCCTTCTTTTGACCGAAGGCCGCTTGGAGGATATGGCTAGCGCCTTGGAAGACCTCTGTGCCCTTCCTGACCCCTTAGGTCAGACGCAACAGGAGCGTACGCTCTATAACGGCCTTCAGCTCAGGCGCGTGAGCGTGCCTTTGGGCGTGGTCGCCGTTATTTACGAGGCCCGTCCCAATGTGACGGCCGACGCTGCGGGCATCTGCCTGAAGTCGGGAAACGCCGCGGTCCTGCGCGGCGGCAGCTTGGCCGCCCGCTCCTGTGCCGCCATTGCGGAGGTGCTGGCGAAGGCTGCGGAGTCTGCCGGCATGCCCGAAGGCAGCATCTGCGCCATCACCAACACCGATCGTGCCGCAACCGACGCGCTTATGCAGCTGCACGGCGTGATTGACGTCATCGTTCCGCGCGGAGGGGCTGGACTTATCCAGCATTGCGTGGAGTGCAGCAAGGTTCCGGTCATCGAGACGGGCACGGGCAACTGCCATGTGTACGTGCACGAGTCCGCCAACCTGGCTTGGGCCCACGACATCATCCTGAACGCGAAGTGCCGTCGTTACGGCGTATGCAATGCGGCGGAGACGCTGCTGGTCGACGCCGCGATCGCCCCGGCCTTCCTGCCTTGCGTCCTGCCTGACTTGGCGCGTGAAGGCGTGCTTTTGCATTGCGATGCGGCCTCTTTGGCCATCGCCGAGCAGCTTGGTATTGACCCAGGCCTTCTGGAGCCTGCCACGCAATACGATTGGGAGACCGAATATTTGGCGCCAGAGCTGGCCATTCGCACGGTCAACGGCGTGCAGGAGGCCATCGACCACATCAACATGTACGGCACCAAGCACTCTGAGGCCATCGTGGCTGACGATATATCCGCGCAGAAGGCTTTCCAGCTGCAGGTGGACGCGTCGTCGGTCTACGTGAACGCCTCCACGGCCTTCACCGACGGTGGCCAGTTTGGCCTGGGGGCCGAGATAGGCATTTCCACCCAGAAGCTGCATGCGCGTGGGCCTTTCGCCCTGGACGCCTTGACCAGCTACAAGTACTTGATTGTCGGGGAAGGGCAGACGCGTGGCTAACAAGAAGAAAAAGAAGAAGGACGCCGGTGGCACGGCGCAAATAGCGCCTGGCTTTCCGCGCATCGGTTTGATGGGCGGCACGTTTGACCCCGTCCACAACGGGCATATCCAATGCGCTCAAGCTGCCATGGAGCAATTGGGCCTTGAGCGTGTGCTGTTCATTCCGGCTGGCGTTCCGGTCTACAAGCTTGACCAGACGGTGACGTCGGCTGACGACCGCATTGCCATGCTGAAGGCGGCTTTGGAGGGCCATGAGGCCTTTTCTCTGGATCTGCGGGAGGTCGAGCGCCCAGGCAAGACGTTTACCTCCGACACGGTGCGCGAGCTTCGCCAAGAGCTTCCCGCCAACACCGACTTGGTGTTCATCGCGGGCGCAGATGCGGCGCTTACCATGCCCCAGTGGCATGAGGCGGACTATCTTGCCGACCAGCTTCAGGTTGCCGCCATCGTGCGACCAGGCTGCTCGGTCGATACGCAAGCGGAAAGCTACCGGCGCTTGATGGACAAGTTCTTGGTTACTTGGATAGACGCCTCCACGCAGGAGGTGTCCTCAAGCGATATCCGCCAAAAGGTGGCAGCGGGCAAGCCTGTTGACCAGTTAGTTGCCCGAGGCGTTGCCGCCTACATTGCCCAGCGCGGCCTCTACCAAGAGGCTTCGATTGAAACTTCCGAATCCACGACTCCTGAAACTGAAGAGGTGCAACCGATGATCGATTCGCAAGAGACCTTTGAGGAAGCCCAAAGCCAACCCTGCGATCAGGCCGCCCCGCAGCCTGCCTTAGAGGAAGAGCCCTATTTTGAGCCAGTTGCTGAGCTGGTGGAGGATGCTATTTTCGAGTTTGAGTCCGAATCGGAACGCAATGCCGAGGCTGAGCGGGCCCAGGCGCAGATGATAGATCCTTTGTCCAAGGAGTTCTACCAGATGCGCAAGCAAGATATGAAGGGCCGCGTCGACAAGCGCCGCTTCAAGCATGTCATCGGCGTGGCGAAGACGGCCAAAAAGATTGCGAAGGCCTATGGCGTCGACCCAGCCAAGGCGCGCCTTGCCGGCATCTTGCATGATTGGGACAAGAACTTCGATGACGAGGGCATTCGCCGGCGCGCGGAAGAGGTGGGCTTGGACGTTGACCCTTTGGTGCGCGATTGCATGGCCCAGACCTTGCACGGCATGACGGCGTCGCGTGCGTTGGCGCGTGATTTCCCGATGATTCCGCAAGACGTGCTGCAGGCCGTTGACCGCCATACCACCGCTTGCAAGGATATGACCGATCTGGACATGGTCGTTTTCATAGCGGACTGCCTTGAGCCAAGCCGCCGCTTCGGTCGTTGCGATGAGTTGCGCGCCCTTATTGGCAAGGTGCCCTTGGAGGAGTTGTTCTTCCAGGTTCACGGCTACTGGATCACGCTTATCATCACGCGTGGTCGCACCATGCATCCCTCCACGGTGGAAACATGGAACTATTACGCGCTTCGTCATGCCGCACGTAAGGCGGCCCAACGGGAGAAGGCTGGCCTTCCTCCCAAGAAGATCAACCCCTGCGCTGTGAGCGAAAAGTAGGAAAGAGCAGCCAGGGATAGCCTGTTTTTGCTAAACTAATGCGGCTATTCACAGCCGAGAAGGAGCAGTATGACCCAAATGGAACCGAAAACCGCAAGGGAGTGCGCCATCATTGCCGCGCAGGCAGCTGACGCCAAGAAGGCCACCGACATCATGGTGCAGGAAGTCACGGAATTGGTAGGCGTGACGGACTATTTCGTCATCGCGACGGCTTCCAATGAGCGACAGATCAGGGCAATCATCGACGCTATTGAGGATGACCTGCGTGAGAAGGGCGGCATCAAGCCGTTGCACCGCGAAACGGCGGACGACGTGTGGGCCTTGCTGGACTTCGGCGACATCGTGGTGCACGTCTTTCAGCCAGAGGCCAGGGACTATTATCGTCTGGAGGCCCTGTGGAACGACGCCCCGGTCATGGACTTGGCCGCTGAAGCGGGCCTGACCGACATCGAATACTCAGATCGCATTGCCAAGCTGATGGGCAAGGAATAGGCGCCGAGCTGTCCTAATAAACGATAAATGGCAGTTCCATTGTTGGAATTGCTGGGTGATGTGTGCCATAATAAGCCGTTAGCGCGCTTGCGCCCTCTGACCGTCTGCCTAATTACAGATGGGCGGATGGTAGGCCGGGCGCAAGGTCTAAAACCAATGGAGGAAAATAACGTGGAAACTAAAGTAGAAGTTCTGGAAGACAACAAGGTCCGTATTGAGGTGACCGTCCCCGCTGCTGACGTCGATGCCCGCATCAAGGCGCAGTACAAGGACTATGCCCGTAAATATAATTTCCCTGGCTTTCGCAAGGGCAAGGCCCCCCGCAAGGTCATCGACAACGCCTTGGGCGCAAACGCCGTGCTGGCAGCTGTCTCTGATGACGTGGTAGAGGACACCTTCGTTTTGGCCATCGACGAGGCCGGCATCTACACCGTGGGCAACCCGGATTTTGCCGAGCTCGACCTGGTCGAGGAGGGCAAGGACTACACCTATGACTTCACCATCGGCGTGAAGCCCGTCTTCGAGCTTGACAGCTATGAGCCCGTTGCCATCACCATGCCGGCTGACGGCGCATCCGACAAAGAGATCGACGAGCAGATCGACAACCTTACCAAGTACTACGTCGAGTACAAGGACGCCCCGGCCAACACCAAGATCAAGAAGGACAACTACGTCAAGATCGCCACGTCCGCCACGGATGCCGAGGGCAACGCCATCGACGCCATCAACTCCGAGGAGCGCCTGTACGGCATGGGTTCCAACCTGCTTCCTCAGGCCTTCGAAGACGAAATCATGGGCATGAAGAAGGGCGAGGAGAAGGAATTCTCCATCGATTTGGCAGACGACGAGCCTGCAGCCCTGACGGCTGGCATCGTGGGCAAGACCGACAAGATCAACTTCAAGGTCACCTGCATTGCCGTGCAGAAGGAAGTCAAGCCCGAGATCACCGATGAGTGGGTCACCAAGAACCTGGGCTTTGAGTCGGTTGAGGATCTGCGTACCCGCGTAGCCGACCAGATTAAGTCCCAAAAGGCAGACCTGCTTCCCCAGCTGAAGGAGCAGAAGTGTCTGGAGGTTTTGGGCGAGCGCCTGCAGGGCGAGCCTTCCGCGGAATACGTGGAGCAGGAAGAGTCCAACTTGCTGCAGGAGTTCTTCCAGCAGCTGCAGCGTGCGGGCCTTACCTTCGATGCCTACCTGAACCAGCAGGGCATCGACTCCAAGCAGTTCCAGCAGGATGTCAAAGATCAGGCCAAGGATGTTGCCAAGCAGGATTTGGCCCTGGACTCCTGGGCCAACCACTTCGACCTCAAGGCAACCGACGAGGACGTTGAGGATGAGTTCAAGAAGGCCGGCGTTGACGACCTGAAGAAGACCATCGAAGAGTGGCGCAAGTCGGGGCGTCTGCCTCTCATCCGTGAGGGCATTGCTCGCCAGAAGGCCATGGAGCAGGTCATCGAGCAGGCCGTCGTTACCGAGGAGGACGCTGAGTAAGCGTTGGAGGCCCAGCTTCCACCTGAGGTAAAAATTAATGTTTTCCGTGCGGTTCGCCTTGCTTTGCGGGGCGAACCGCGCTGCGTTCTGGCACAATAGGAACATTACGTATTTAATCAGCGAAATGAGGTAAGTATGAGTTTGGAAATCGCTAAAAGCGCCCTTATCCCTTATGTCATCGAGCAGAGCCCTCGTGGCGAGCGCAGCTATGACATCTACAGCCGCCTGCTGAACGACCGTATTGTCTTTTTGGGCGAGCAGATTGACGACAACGTGGCCAATTCCGTGGTGGCACAGCTTTTGCACCTGGAATCTGCCGATTCGGAGAAGGACATCTCCCTGTACATCAATTCCCCAGGCGGCAGCGTGACTGCTGGCTTGGCCATCCTGGACACCATGAACTTCATCAAGCCCGATGTCTCCACGGTGTGCATGGGCTGCTGCGCCTCCATGGCGGCCGTCCTGCTTTCCAGCGGCGCCAAGGGCAAGCGCTACTGCCTGCCCAACTCCATGGTCCTTATCCACCAGCCTTTGGGCGGCGCTCAGGGCCAACAGACGGAAATTCAAATCGTGGCCGACTTCATGCTGAAGACCCGCAAGCAGCTCAATGGCATCTTGGCGGCCAACACGGGCCAGGACATGGACCGCATTCAGCGTGATACTGAGCGCGACAACTACATGTCCGCCGAGGAGGCCTTGGAGTATGGCCTGATCGACAAGATCGTCACCAGCCATGCCGCAACCACCGAAGAATAAGCGAAAGCTGGATCATGCCAACAGATAACGATTTCAACCAGAACACCACGGCCTGCGCCTTCTGTGGCAAGAAGCCGCATCAGGTTGCGGCCATGGTGTCGGGCCCTAACGGCATCAGCATCTGCGATGAGTGCATTGCCATCTGCGCCGATGCCATGATGCGTGACCTGGGCTTCAACCCGGTGCTTGACCATTTGCAGGAGCAGATGGGCCAGCAAGAGAGCTGGGACGGCTACCCGGATGACCTGGCAGGCAAGGAGGAGTCCAAGGAGAAGCTGGACGTTTCGGCCCTTTTGGGCAACCTGCCTACCCCGCGTGAGCTGTATGGCCGCTTGGGCGAACACGTCGTGGGGCAGGAAGGCGCCAAGCGTGCCTTGTCCGTTGCCGTGTACAACCACTACAAGCGCATCCAGATGGGTGCCAGGGCTACCGAGGACGATGTTGAGCTTGCCAAGAGCAACATCATGCTTTTGGGCCCCACCGGCAGCGGTAAGACGCTTCTGGCCCAAACACTGGCGCGCACGCTGAAGGTGCCTTTCGCCATTGCTGACGCCACCACCCTTACCGAGGCTGGCTATGTGGGTGAAGACGTGGAGAACATCCTACTCAAGCTTATTACGGCGGCTGACTTCGACATTGAGCGTGCCCAGATCGGCATCATCTACATCGATGAGATCGACAAGATTGCCCGCAAGGCCGAAAACCTGTCCATCACGCGTGATGTCTCCGGTGAAGGCGTGCAGCAGGCCCTGCTCAAGATCGTGGAAGGTACTGAGGCCTCCGTTCCGCCCCAAGGCGGGCGCAAGCATCCTCAGCAGGAGCTTATCCATATCGATACCACCAACATCCTGTTCATCTTGGGCGGTGCCTTCGTGGGTTTGGCCGACATCGTGGCCCAACGCGTGGGTAAGCACGGTTTGGGCTTTACCGAGGATGCGCCTGAGAACAGAAAGCAGCGCGAGGCCGAGCTTTTGGCCCAGGTGCTGCCTGAGGACCTGAACAAGTTCGGCATGATCCCCGAGTTCGTGGGGCGCATCCCGGTCATCACCGCGTTGGATGAGTTGTCCGAAGATGATTTGGTCCGCATTTTGACCGAGCCCAAGAATGCCTTAGTCAAGCAGTACGTCAAGATGTTCGACTTTGAGGACTGCAAGCTGGAGTTTGAACCCGACGCCTTGCGCGCCATCGCGCATGAGGCCGCCGAGCACGGCACGGGCGCCCGTGGTCTTCGCAGCATCTGCGAACGCGTGTTGCAAGAGGCCATGTATGAACTTCCGGAGCGCGAGGGAGCAACCCAGGTGACGGTGAAGGAGTGCAATATCACCGGCACGGAAAAGATCGAGATTTTATCAGCACAGGAGACGGAATAATGGCTAACAACGATCAGGCCAAGAAGGTCGATTACGACTTCGCTGCCCATGAAAAGCCGCTGTTCGAAGCTTGGAAGAAGGCTGGATATTTCCAGCGCACCCCTGGCTTTGGCAAGCACGCTGGCGAAAGCTACACCATCGTCATTCCGCCGCCGAACATCACGGGCGTTTTGCACATGGGCCACGCCCTCAATGACACCATCCAGGATGCCTGCATTCGCCGTGCCCGCATGCGCGGCTATCAGACCCGTTGGATTCTGGGCACCGACCATGCTGGCATTGCTACTCAGACCAAGGTGGACAAGCATCTGGCCGAGCAGGGCATCAACCGCCGCGAAATCGGCCGTGAGAAGTTTATCGAGGCCTGCCAGGAATGGCGTCGCGAATACGGCACCACCATTGTCAACCAGATTTCGACCATGGGCTGCTCGTGCGACTACGACGACGAGCAGTTCACCATGTCTGATGAGTTCAGCCGCGGCGTTCGCCGCATGTTTGCCGATTGGTACCATGACAAGCTGATTTACCGCGGCAAGCGCATCGTCAACTGGTGCCCGCATTGCACCACGGCCATTGCCGACGACGAGGCCGAGTACGAGGACGAGGCAGGCCATCTGTGGCATTTGCGCTACCCCTTGACCGAGCCCGTTGACGGCAAGGACTACCTGGTGGTGGCAACCACGCGTCCTGAGACCATGCTCGGCGACACTGGCGTGGCTGTGTCTCCTCAGGATGAGCGCTACAAGAACCTGGTGGGCAAGACAGTCAAGCTGCCTATCGTCGACCGTGAGATTCCCATCTTTGCCGACTTCTACGTTGACAAGGAGTTTGGCACGGGTTGTGTGAAGGTGACCCCGGCCCATGACCCCAACGACTTCGCCATGGGTGAGCGCAACGGGCTGGAGAAGATCAACATCTTCGACGAGACGGCGCATGTGGTGGAAGGCTACGGCAAGTTCTCCGGCATGAGCCGCGAGGAGTGCCGCGAGGCCGTCATCGCCGAGTTTGAGGCGTTGGGGCTGCTCGATCACATTGAGGATCATGACCACTCCGTCATGCATTGCTACCGCTGCCACTCAACGCTTGAGCCTTGGCTGTCCGAGCAGTGGTTTGTGGCCGTTGATGGCCTGAAGGAAGCTGCCGCCAAGGCGGTTGAGTCCGGCGAGATCAAGTTCTATCCCGAGCGTTGGGGCCAAGTGTACCTGGATTGGTTGGCCAATCTGAAGGACTGGTGCATCAGCCGCCAGCTGTGGTGGGGACATCGCATCCCCATGTACTACTGCGATGAGTGCGGCTGGGAAGACGCTTCCGTGGATCCGATTGACACCTGCCCGCAGTGCGGCCATGCGCTGCGCCAGGACGAGGACGTGCTTGACACGTGGTTTTCCAGCCAGCTGTGGCCCTTTGCCACGCAGGGTTGGGCAAGCAAGGGCACCGATGCTCCTGACCTGGTGAAGCATTACCCCACGCAGGTGCTTTCCACTGCGCGTGACATCATGGGCCTGTGGGTTGCCCGCATGGTTATGAGCTCCGAATATGCTACGGGGCAGATTCCCTTCAAGGATGTCATCATTCATCCGACCGTCATGGGCGCCGACGGAAAGCCCATGTCCAAGAGCCGCGGCAATGGTGTGGACCCAGTGAAGTTGATGCAGGATTACGGTGCCGATGGCATGCGCTTTGGCCTGTTGATGCAGGTCACGGGCACGCAGGCTATGCGTTTCAACGAGGACAAGCTGGTGTCTAGCCGCAACTTCGCCAACAAGATCCGCAACGCTGCCCGCTTCGTCATGATGAACTTGGACGGCTTTGAGCCAGGCGCTCCTGAGCCCATCACACCGGCTGACAAGTGGATCTTCAGCCGCCTGGCTGGCTTGGTGGAGCGCGTTGATGCTGCTTATGACGCCTATGAGTTTGGCGAGATCACACGCGACCTGTATGCCTTCTTCTGGAGCGAGTTCTGCGACTGGTACATTGAGTTCTCCAAGAGCCGTCTGGCCGCTGAGGGCGCCGACAGGCTGGCCTGCCAGCGGAACTTGGTGTTCGTGCTTGATCAGGCACTGCGCCTGCTGCATCCCATCATGCCGTTTGTTACCGAGGAAATCTATCAGGAGCTGCCCATTGAGAAGCAAGCTGACTACCTGATCGTTACGCCTTGGCCGGAGGCGGCTGATCTGGCCCAGTATGTGGATGCCGACTCCGAGCGCGCCGTCTCGCTGGTCATCGAAGGCGTGAGCGCGGTTCGCTCCACGCGTGCCCGCTACAAGCTTTCGCCTAAGCAGGCACTTGACGTGACCATCAAAGCGGACGCCGAGGATGCAGCATTGTTGCAGGGGCAGGCAGGTTTGCTGCAGTCCATGGGCAACTTGAGCGCCTTGACGATTGGCGCCGACGCTTCCAAGCCCGCTGAGAGCACGGTCGTTTTGGCTGGCGGCATGGAAATCTATGTCGTTTTGAGCGGTTTGGTGGACTTCGCCGCTGAGCGCGCCCGCTTGGAAAAGGAGCAGGGCAAGCTGGAGAAGGACGCCGCCAAGCTGGAGAAGAAGCTGTCCAATCCGGGCTTTTTGGCCAAGGCCGCGCCGGAAATCATCCAGAAGGACACCGATCATCTGAATGAGTTGAAGGAGACGCTTGCGCGTATAGCCGCGCAGCTGGAGGCACTTGCCTAGGTTGGTTGACATTTTCGGCCGGGCTCCGTGGTGATGCCGTGGAGCCTGGTTGGGCCAAGCGGGTTGCAGCCGTTTGCTTGCTATAATCGGTGGCTGTGCTAACGGATTGGCATGAAGGGGCAGGAAAGCTTCAAGCTTTCCTCAAGTGAAAGGGTTGAGATGAGCGAGTTGTTGTCGTCTCTGTGGACGCCGCAGTTGCAGATGGCGCTCATGGTTTGCGTCGTTATTCTGGTTATCCTGTACGTCTTGTCTATCGTTTGGACCATTCGTGACGCGTATCGCCGTGGTGATTTGTGGCCGTTGTGGGGCGTCGTCTCACTGGTTCCTTTCTTGGGAGCTTTCGCTTACTGCTTGATGCGCAAGCCCATGCTCAAGATCGATCAGGATGAGCAAGAGCTTGAGATTGCCCTGAAACAGCGCGAGCTCATGAAGTACGGGGAGTGCGCCCATTGCGGCTATCCCGTTGAGAGCGATTTCATCGTGTGCCCGAGCTGCCAGTCCCGTCTGAAGAACATGTGCCCCACATGCCACAAGGCCTTGGATCCCTCGTGGCAGATTTGCCCTTACTGCGCAACGCCTATGGGCCAGGCACAGGCTCGCCGCCGCCAGGTTGTGCGCCAATAGGCTGCTGCAAAAGAATCAAAAAAAGGAAGGCGTCCGTGTGGCGCCTTCTTTTCTTGGTGGTCTTTTGACGGACGCCGCCGGAAAAAAGTAAGATATTCCCTCAGGGTGACGGTAAGGAGGCCGCTTGTGAGGCAGCGTTTCAACAATGGCAAGATAGAGGTCGACTTCCCTGAGGACTTTACCCTTCTTGACGAAGAGGGGCGCAAGGCCTATGTGATGCAGAAAAAGCAAGGATCCCACAGGCGTTTATGGGACGTTGAGGCAGCACGCAGCGAAGAAAGGCAGATAACGCTCGGTGTTGGCTTCCTAAAGCGGCCGCTGCTTTATGGGCGCGCTGCTTCGCTTGAGAGCCTGCGGGACAGTCATATGCAAGCGACCTTGAAAGCAACCGACGGCGGTGTTCTTTTGGCTAAGACTGATCATGTGATTGATGGGCGCCCTTCATGCGGTTTTCGCTACCGGCATGTTCTTAAAGGCAAAGATCTTGTTTCGGAAAACGTGTTGGTCAGGACACGCGATTTTAATTACATGATTCCTTTTTCCTGTCGTGCTGAGCAAGTTGATCAGGCAGATGCCGTATTCGAGGAATTCCTTTCCTCGGTAAAGTTTTTCTAGTGGCAGGCTTTCATGTGGCCTGCGGCGCTGTTCGGCTACAATAAGGAAAAACTTTTGGAAGGAGATCGCTATGGCTGAAGTTGTTGGTTCTGAGGATTTTGAAGCGAAGGTCATCCAGGCTTCCCAAGAAAAGCCGGTGTTGGTTGACTTCTTTGCCACGTGGTGCGGTCCTTGCCGTGCTATGGCCCCGGCGTTGGAGGAGGTTGCCCAGGAGAATGCCGACAAGGTTGACGTCTATAAATTGGACATCGACCAGGCGCCCGATGTGGCTATGCGTTATCGCGTCATGAGTGTTCCGACGCTCATCCTGTTCAAGGACGGCGAGGCCATCAAGCAGACCATCGGTGCGCAGCCGAAGGCTAAGCTGGAATCGTTCATTTCCTAGGGATGGTTGATTCTTGGCGCCCGTGGAAGTTGCATGGGCGCCTTTTTTGTTCCGATTTTTCGCATAACGGGGAGTTTCATGTTTGACGTTGTCATCATAGGAGCTGGGCCTGCGGGTCTGACGGCAGGCATCTATGCCTCCCGTGCCGGGCTGGAAGCGGCAGTGTTTGAAGGCCGTTCTGTTGGCGGGCAGCTTTCCCAGACGCACCTTATTGAAAATTATCCAGGTTTTCCAGCGGGGAGCAACGGGTTTGACCTGGCGTGGTCCATCAAGGAGCAGGCGGAAGCCTTCGGGGTGCGTGAGATTGACGAAGAGGTGCGCTCGGTTTGCCTTGAGGGCACCTTGAAGACGCTTGTTACCGACCAGGGCAGCTATCAGGCGCGGGCCATCGTGGTTGCAACGGGCGCTCGGCCGCGGTTGCTTGGTGTACCGGGCGAGAAAGAGCTGACAGGCAGGGGCGTGTCCTATTGCGCCACATGCGATGGGAACTTCTTTCGTGGGCGCGATGTGGTGGTTGTCGGCGGCGGCGACACGGCGGTTGCGGATACTTTGTATCTGGCCAATCTATGCCGCAGCGTGACGCTGGTGCATCGGCGTCAGGCCTTGCGGGCTGCTGCCATGTATGAGCCACGCCTGGCGGCGCTTGGCAACGTTTCATTTGCTTGGAACAGCACGGTAGAGGCCATCCTGGGAGACGATGGTTTGGTGTCAGGCGTGCGTTTGCAGCATCTTGATACCGGTGATCGGCAGGAAATGCCATGTGCGGGCGTTTTTGTGGCTGTGGGGACGCAACCCAACACGGCGTTTTTGGAAGGGTTACTCAGCTTGGATGCTGCGGGTTACGTGGTGGCCGATGAACTTGGACAGACGAGCGTGCCGGGCGTCTTCGCTGCGGGCGATGTCCGGACGAAGGTTTTACGGCAGGTTGTCACGGCGGTTAGCGACGGAGCCAATGCGGCACATTCTGCCATCGAATACCTGGCCTCTCTTGAGCCCTAGGGCACAGACGCTAGCCTACGCCTAACTGTGCTATCATTATTCGGTTCAACGAGCGAGAGACGGGATGATAAGTCATGCGTGACAAGCTGACGAAGATTATTCAGGCCTATGAGGATCTGCAGATCAAGATGGGCGATCCTGACGTTTTAGGAAACCAAAAGGAATATAGCCGTTTGGCCAAGGAATATGCGAGCCAGGGTCCTTTGGTGGCGAAGGCTCATGAGTACGTGCAGGCCATGGATGACCTGGATGCAGCCAAGGAGATGCTTTCCGATCCCGATATGAAGGAATTTGCCCAAGAGGAGATTTCCGAGATAGAGGAGAAGCTTCCCCAGCTGGAGGAAGACATCAAGTTCATGCTTATCCCGGCCGATCCTGCCGACGAGAAGGACATCATCGTCGAGATTCGCGGTGCTGCCGGCGGTGACGAGGCGAAGATCTTCGCGGGCGACTTGTACAAGATGTACGAGCGCTTTGCCTCTTCGCAGGGCTGGAAGACCGAGCTTTTGGATGTGCAGCCTTCCGAGGCGGGCGGTTATGCCAAGATCCAGTTCAAGGTGAAGGGTGACCGTGTCTATTCCGTCATGAAGTTCGAGTCGGGCGTGCATCGCGTGCAGCGCGTCCCCAAGACTGAGTCCCAGGGGCGTATCCAGACCTCTACGGCTACCGTTGCCGTTTTGCCCGAGGCCGATGAGGTGGATGTGGAGATCAACCAGAACGACCTGCGCATCGACGTATACCGCGCGGGTGGTCCGGGCGGCCAGTGCGTCAACACCACGGACTCCGCGGTGCGCATCACGCATTTGCCCACGGGCCTGGTGGTGCAGTCTCAGGATCAGAAGTCCCAGTTGCAGAACAAGATTGCCGCCATGGCTGTCTTGCGTGCTCGTCTGTACGAGAAGATGCTGGCCGAGCAGCAGGCCGCTGAAGGAGCCGAACGTTTGGCCCAAATCGGTTCGGGTGACCGCGCAGAGAAAATTCGCACCTACAACGGCCCGCAGGACCGCGTGACCGATCATCGCATCGGCTTCAACAGCACGTATAACGGCGTTTTGCTGGGGGACATGCTCGGCGACGTCATCACGGCGCTTCAGGCGGCAGATCGTGCTCAGAAGCTGGAAAGCGCGGTAGATAACGACTAGTCCCATCCGGGTTTTTGACGATAGGTGGCCCTCCGTCTGCGCAATGCGCGGACGGAGGGCTTTCTTGTTTGCGGGTTTTGCCGCGTCTTTTGACGAATAAACCCTTATCTCGCCTGATTAAACAGCTAATCCTATTGCATTTGGTGGTAAGGTAGTTGGCATACTCTTGTGCGCTGATGCACGAGCCTTAAAGGTGGTTCCGCAAGTCAGCAGGCGGGGCCCTTCTTAGCCGCTGAAACGGAGGTCAAAATGTTAGTCAACACGAAAGCGCGTGTCGGCGTCTTCGCCATTGCGTTGGGTGCCTACCTGCCGCAATTCCCGTCGCTTGTTCCCGAATTCGAGGCCCAATACAAGGCGTTCAAGGAAACGCTGCCCGATACGGTCGAAATCATCGATGGCGGCATCGTCACCACCAAGGAGCTTTCCATGGCCGCCGGCGACAAGTTCCGCGCTGCCGACGTTGACCTGGTCATCCTGCAGCTTCTGACCTACGCCACCTCTTACAACATGCTTCCGGCCGTGCGCGACTTGGACGTGCCTGTGGTCTTGGTCAACATGCAGAAGCTGAAGGCCCCGGACTACGCCAACGTTGATACCCCTAAGTGGCTGGGCGAGCTGTATGCTTGCGGCGCTGTGGGTGAAATGGTGGCCGACCTTGAGCGCGCGGGTAAGCGTCATGCCGTCATTACTGGCGTGGTCGAGGGCGGAGACCCTGTTGCCCAGGCTGAGATCGAAGATTGGTGTCGCGCCGCTCAGGTGCGCCGCCGTTTCCGCGACACCAACATCGCCCAGATCGGCCGTCCGTATCCGGGCATGATGGATCTCTACATTGATGAGACCAACCTGTATCACCGTATGTGGCTCTACACCAAGCAGTTCGACTGGGAAAAGATGTGGGCCATCGCTGACGACATCACCGATGAGGACGCCATCCGTGCCAAGGCCGAAGACATCCTGGACACCTTCGACATCGAAGGCGGCGGCACCATTGAAAAGGTTTGGGATATGGCCAAGTACGTGGTTGCCTTCGAGCAGTGGGTGCGTGACGAGCAGCTGGGCTTCGTGGCTTCGCACTACGACGGCTTCTCCCAGGGCGTTGCCGGCAAGCTGGACAGCATGCTGATCCCTGCGTTCTCCATGCTCATCAAGCAGGGCACGGCTTGCGCCGTAGAGGGCGACATCAAGGTTGCCATGGCCATGGGCATCTTGAAGACCATTGCTGGAACCGGTCAGCTGTCCGAGATGTATTCCATCGACTTTGACGAAGACATCTGCATCATCGGCCACAGCGGTTCTGGCGATGCCGACATTTCCCAGGCCCGCAAGCCAACCATGAAGATTGTGGACGTGTTCCATGGCAAGACGGGCGGCGGCTATCTGACCCAGTTTTATCCGCCTATGGGTGACATCACCTACCTGGGCATCACGCAGGATCGTGACGGCAACTTCAAGTTTGTGGTGGCCGAAGGCGAAAACGTCGATGGCCCCATCTTCATGTTCGGCGACACCAACATGCGTATGCGTTTCTCCATCGGCGCTCGCGAGTTCTGCAACAAGTGGAGCGAAGCCGGCCCGACGCATCACATGGCTGCAGCCGTCGGCAAGCATATCGACACCATCCTGAAGGTCGCCAAGATCTTCAACGTGCCGGTAGACATCATTTGCCGCTAAGGCTTCGGCTGAAAAAGAGAGGGGAAATCGCTCATGACTCGCTATTACCTAGCCATTGACATTGGCGCATCTAGCGGTCGTCATGTGCTGGGGCATGTGGAGGACGGCAAGATCGTCCTTGAGGAAATGCACCGCTTTGACAACATTCAGCAGCGCAGACGCGGCCATGACTGCTGGGATGTGGACATGCTGTGGGAAAACGTGCTGGTCGGCTTGGAAAAATGCAAGGCCGCCGGCAAGATTCCTGTATCCTTGGGCATAGACACCTGGGGCGTCGACTTCGTTTTGCTGGACAAGGATGGAAGCCGCATTGGCGATGCCGTGGCGTATCGCGATGATCGCACGTTGGCTGTTGCTGACCAGGTGGACGAGAAGATCGGTGTGTCGTTGCTGTACAGCAAGACAGGCATTCAGCGCCAGACGTTCAACACGCTTTACCAGTTTGCAGCTCTCAAGCAGGAGCATCCCGAAGAACTTGAGACGGCTGATCGCTTCCTGATGATTCCGGAGTATCTGAACTACCTGTTGACAGGCAAGGCCGTAAACGAATACACCAACGCCACCACCACGGGCATGCTGCATGCTTCCACCTTGGAATGGGATGCCGATGTGCTTGAGGCGGTGGGCGCTCCTGCCCACATCTTTGGGCCGGTGGCAATGCCGGGCACCAGCCTGGGCGGCCTGACCGATGCCGTGAAGGCGCGTGTAGGATTCGACTGTGAAGTCATCTTGCCCGCCACGCACGATACGGGCTCGGCGTACTTGGCCGTTCCCGCACGGGACCGCAACGCAGTGTATCTGTCCAGTGGCACATGGAGCCTTTTGGGCTCGGAAAACGAAGGCCCCATCACCACCGAGGCAAGCCGTCTGGAAAACTTTACCAATGAAGGTGGCTATCAGCTGCGTTATCGCTTCCTGAAGAACATCATGGGCCTGTGGATGATTCAATGCATTCGTCGCGAGCTTAATGGTGTTGACTACGTGGTAGGCAAGGGCGAGGCCCATAAGAAGGCCGAAAAGACTATCGGCTTTGGGGAATTGGTTGACTTGGCCCGCGAGGAGGCAAAGCGCGTCAACGGCGCCCCGGCGCCGTGCGTGGATGTCAACGACGATCGCTTCCTTTCGCCCGAAAGCATGATTGAGGAAATCAAGCAGGCTTGTCGCGATACTGGTCAGCCGGTTCCGGAGACGACGGGCCAGATCATGCGTTGCGTCTACGAAAGCCTCACGAAGTGTTACGCGGATGCCATCAAGACCATGACGGAACTGACTGGTCGTACCTACACCTCCATCAACGTGGTGGGTGGCGGCTGCCAGGACGCGTATTTGAATGATTTGACGGCCAAGGCGTGCGGCATCCCCGTGTTTGCCGGTCCCATTGAGGGCACGAGCTTGGGCAACTTGATCATCCAGATGCTGAAGACTGAAGAATACGAGAATCTCCAAGAGGCGCGCGACGCCATTCGCGAGTCCTTTGACGTAAAGGTGTATCAGCCAAACTAGGAATCAACGAGCATCCAAGGAAGGGGAGTGCTGTATGAGTATTTTGGAGGAAGCCAAGGACATGCTTGATCAAGGCGCCGCCCAGGTGACGGGTGCTGTTTCGAGCATTGCTGTCGAGCAGCAGCCGTTCATGAAGGGATTTGTGCGCCTGTGCAGCGATGGCTGGCTGCAAGGTTGGCATGAGCGCAACGGCGGCAACCTGACGTATCGTTTGACGGACAAGGAAGTTGAGGCTTGCAAGCCGTTCTTCGATTTCAAGAATGACAGCTGGGTGGAAATGGGCGTTCAGGCGGACAACTTGAAGGGCGCCTTCTTCGCAACCACTGGTTCGGGCCGCTATTTCCGCAACGTCGAGCTTGATGTGGCGCGCAACATGGGCATCGTACAGATCAACGATGCCGGCGATGCGTGGCGCATTGTGTGGGGCCTGAAGGATGGCGCCAAGCCCACCAGCGAATTCCCGAGCCATTTCATGAACCATAGTGTGCGCGTGGCTGCAACTGATGGTGAATGCCGCGTCATCTATCATGCTCATCCGGATAACGTAATTGCCCTGACGAAAGTCATGCCGCTGGACGCACGTGAGATTACGCGAGCCCTCTGGAAGGCCATGACCGAGTGCATCGTGGTGTTCCCCATGGGTGTGGGCGTTGTTGAGTGGATGGTCCCGGGTGGGGCTGACATTGCTCAGGCAACGAGCGAACTCATGAAGACTTACGACGCAGCTATTTGGGCCCAGCACGGCCTGTTCTGCAGCGGCCCCGACTTCGACACTACCTTCGGTTTGATGCACACCATCGAGAAGGCTGCGAAGATTCATGCCCAGGCGCTTATGATGAACAACTGCTCGGGTGATTTCATGAACACCATTACTGATGAGGGTCTGCGTGACATTGCTCGCGACTTCAATCTGACCATTAACGAGGCGTTCTTGGACTAAGGCATTCACGGGTGCTGCAAAATCCCATGCAGCACCCGCTTATGTATAGGCTTTTTTGCAACTGCGAAAGCCCTGCGGGTGCGCAGGAGGGTGCATCCGTTCAACCGCGATACGCGTGCTTGCACGCGGGCAAAAAAAGAAAGGGAAAAACAAAACATGGGAATGGAAATGAAAAACCCCAACCCGTGGTGGGTTGCCGTTATCAACGGCATGGCGTCGTATATCGACTCCTGCACCATCATCACCTCGGGCGTCGCTCTGGTTATCTACCAGAACGAGTACGGCCTGACTGACATCCAGTTCGGCGCGCTGTCTGCAGCTCTTACCTTCTGTATTGCTATCGGCTCCATTGTCGGTGGCAGCCTGGGCGACCGTTTCGGCCGCAAGCCCGTCTTCTCTGTGACCATGGTCATGCTGGTTTTGGGCGCTGTCCTGATGGTATTGTCCTCTAACTTTGTGTTCTTGCTCATTGGCGAAATCCTGATGGGTCTGGGCGTCGGCGCTGACCTTCCGGTATCGCTGGCGACCATTTCCGAGCAGGCTCCGGACGACAAGCGCGGCAAGATGTTGCTGTTCTCCGACATCCTGTGGGTTGTCGGCATCGTCGTTGCCCAGGGCATTGGCTCTTTGGTCGGCAATTGGGGCATCCTCGGTGGCCAGATCATGTTTGGCCAGCTGGCTGCTGTTTCTGCCATCGTGCTTGTTCTGCGCCAGACCATCCCAGAGTCCAAGGTTTGGCTCAAGACCAACGAAGATCGCAAGAAGGGTATCGTCAAGAAGGCCGACACTGGCAAGGTCGGCGACCTGTTCAAGGCTCCCTATGCCGTTCCGTTCATCGCCTTGGTCATCTTCTACATTGGCACCAACGTTCCTGCCAACAGCCTTGGCCAGTTCAGCACTTGGATTGGCAACAACGTTGTTCAGCTTGACGTTGCGACCGTGTCCCTTATCGGCATGATCGTCTACCCCATCCGTGCCATCCTGGACTTCGTGTTCATGCACTTCGTTGACACCCCCAAGCGTATGCCGCTGTTCTACATGGGCGCTGTTCTGTATCTGGCTGGCTTCCTGATGTTCCCTGTCTTCGGTGCATCTACGGTCACCTATGTGCTCACTCAGCTGTTCTATTGTGTCGGCGCTGCCTTCGCCTTTGAGGGTATCCTGAAGGTTTGGATGCAGGAATGCTTCCCCACGCTGCTGCGTACCACCGCAAACGGCGCTATCGTGTTTGCAAGCCGCTTCAGCTGCGCTGTCATCGGCTTCTTTACGGCTGCTTTCATTACCGCTTTTGGCTATCAGGTTGCTTTCCTGGCTCTGTCCGCTATGTGCCTCATCGGCTTCATTGCGGCCATCCTGTGCTTCAAGGGTAAGCGTTACAACACGTTTGAGCGTGATCCTGAATAAATCACGGCTTCAAGCTTTCGTGCCAAGCGGCCCCCCGTATTAGGGGGCGCGTTTGTTTGTTTTTTTTTTTTGGGGTTTTGGTGGGTGTGTAATTTAAAACAAAAC
>R19__coassemble_38_pt1 | contig 82259 bp, 44 predicted proteins | sample R19__metabat2_low_PE_004 | metagenome-assembled genome bin R19
AGACAGGGGGGAGACAGGGGGACGGGGGTCTGTCTCGTTGCTCTTTCGTCACTTCTTCAATGCGCGCGCAACGGTGTTGCGGCCTATGCCAGTGAGTCGTTCGATTTGCCGAATTGTGAGCCCTGCGCCATGCAAGTTCCTTAGCGCATCGTCGCGTTGAGGTTTTTCCCAGCTTTTAAGGTTCTCTATGGATCCTTGCCCGATTATTTTGCCTGCGACCTGGACGGCAAGTGCGTCGTCCATCGTGGGTGCGCACCGGCGGCTGGCTTCCGCCTCGAGGCACTCGCCGGCTTTCACGAGCGTATCATGGGCACATTTGAAGGCTTCACGGCTACCGAAGATTCCGAGGACCAGCTCCGTCGAGCACGCGCACGGCCCTTTTTCACCCATATAGCAGCGATAACTGCTCCATGAGTAGTCGCAACCTGTGCATAGGCCGGCGGCTACTGGGTTTTGGTGAATATAACGCACGACCGTGATGAGATAGGCGTCGTCTTGGACAGGTTCGCTTTTGAATCTGTCTTGGAAAAGGTGCCCAACGCGGCCGTGCCTTTCGTTGAATCTCATCGCATACGACCCGCAGCATGCCCCCATCCCTTGGGAAATTGCCGCCAATTCGCCCATCAAAAGCAGGTGGAAATGGTTGGACATCAGGCAAAAGCACAGTAGTTTGACACTGTGCTCTTCGAGGGCTTTGGCGAGGATGGCCAAGAATGCCTGCCTGTCCAGGTCGTCCTCGAAGATTATTTGTTTTCCGGCCCCTCGGGATATCACGTGATAGATGCTGGACTCGCTGGCTTGCCTTGGCGATCGCGCCATTATTCGGCTCCTCTCTGCAGGGGGGAGACAGACCCCCGTCCCCTTGTCTCCCTATTCTTCCACGTACATGCGGGTGACGATGATGGGGATGCGCGGCTTGTCGTAGGACGTGATGCGCACGCTTCCCACGTAGTCAACCACGTCCATGCCCTCAATGACGTGCCCGAACCCGGCGTAGTGGCCGTCGAGGGCAGGGGCATCCACCAACGTGATGAAAAACTGGCAGGATGCGGAGTCGCAGCTTTCTTGGCGCGCGAGCGATATAGTGCCTCGCGTGTGTTTGACGGGGTTGTCGATGCCGTTTTCGGCGAACTCGCCTTTGACGTAATAGTCGGTCTCGCCGTCGCCGGTGCCGGTTGGATCGCCACCCTGGATGACGAAGCCCGGGGCAACGCGGTGGAACTTCAGGCCGTTGTAAAAGCCCTCCTGCACCAGCTGCAGGAAGTACGCCACGGTGATAGGCGCGGCGGCGGGCTCAAGCTGCACGCGGATTTGGCGTTTGTTGAGCAGCTGGATGACGACGATAGGGTGTTCCCCGCAGCAATAGGGATCGCACGGTGGCGCTGTCAAAAGTTCCAAGATTGCTCCTCTTTTGTGGGGGATTGGCGGATTTGTATCACTTTAGCAGAAGGGGGTGCTTGCAAAATCGTTCGTAGTTCTTCCGTTTTGAGGTCCCAAAAATTTGTGACCTGGGGTTTTGTGACGGATGAAGGCAAAAAACGGAAAACCACGAACGATTTTTCAAGAGGACCCTAGAAAGACACGTTGCCGAACTCCGAAAGCTTGAGATCGGGGTTGCGCTCCTGGGCCCAGTTCACGCTGTAGTCGCTGGTGAACAGCAGCAGGCGCTGCCCGCGCATGTTTTCCACGCGCAGCGTGTCCGACGAGAAGCGCATCTTGGCAATGTCCAGCTCGTCGGGGCTGTTCAGCACCCAGCGGATCTCGGAATACGCCAACGGTTGGCGGCGCACCTCCACGCCGTATTCGCTCTTCAGGCGGCGCTCCAGCACGTCAAACTGCAGCACGCCCACAACGCCCACGATGACGCTTTCCATGCCCATGCCCAGCTCACGAAAAATCTGGATGGCGCCTTCCTGGGCCAGCTGCTCCATGCCCTTGACGAACTGCTTGCGCTTCAGGGTGTTCACCTGGCTTACGCGGGCAAAGATGTCGGGCGTGAACGTGGGGATGGGCGGGTACTGCACGCGCATTTGTCCGCCGCACAGCGTGTCGCCGACGCTGAAGATGCCGGGATCGAACAAGCCCACGATGTCGCCGGCGAAGGCCTCGTCCACGATGGCGCGGTCGTCGGCCATCATGGAGGTGCCGGTTGCCAGCTTGATCTTCTTGCCGCCCTGCATATGGAAGGCCTCCATACCGCGTTCGAACTTGCCCGAGCAGATGCGCACGAAGGCGATGCGGTCGCGGTGGTTCTTGTCCATGTTGGCCTGGATCTTGAACACGAAGCCGCTGAAGTCGTCGCTCATGGGGTCGACGGTTTCCTCGGTCAGGGTGTCCTTGTACGGCAGCGGGGTGGGCGTCAGCTTCAGGAACTCCTTTAGGAAGGGCTCCACGCCAAAGTTGGTCAGGGCCGACCCGAAGAAGACCGGCGTCAACTTGCCAGTCAGCACGGCGTCAAGGTCAAACTCATCCGCGGCGCCGTCAAGCAGCTCCACGTCATCTACCAGGGTTTGGTGGTTGGCTTCGCCAATCAGGCTGTCAAGTTGGGCATCTCCCAGCTCGACCTCGATTTCGTCCACCATCTTTTCCGCGTTGGCGCGCCCATCGCCCTGGAAGGCCAACACGCGGCGCGCGTTGCGGTCGAAGACACCGCGGAAGTCGCGCCCGTTGCCGATGGGCCAGTTCATGGGATAGGTGCCGATGCCCAGAAGGTTCTCGATCTCTTCCATGAGGTCAAAGGGGTCGCGGATTTCGCGGTCGCACTTGTTGACGAAGGTGAAGATGGGAATGTGGCGCAGCGTGCACACCTGGAACAGCTTCTTGGTCTGCGCCTCCACGCCCTTGGCGCCGTCGATGACCATGACGGCGGCGTCGGCGGCCATCAGCGTGCGGTAAGTGTCCTCGGAAAAGTCCTGGTGGCCAGGGGTGTCAAGGATGTTCACGCACTTGCCGCCATAGGTGAACTGCAAAACCGAGGACGTCACGCTGATGCCGCGCTCCTTCTCGATTTCCATCCAGTCCGACGTTGCCTGGCGGCTGCCGCCTTTGCCCTTCACCGATCCGGCTGTCTGGATGCTGCCCGTGTACAGCAGCAGCTTCTCCGTGAGCGTGGTCTTGCCCGCGTCGGGGTGCGAGATGATGGCGAACGTGCGCCTTGCGGCAATTTGCTCTGCGTATTGAGACACGAAAACTCCCTCTTGTGGTTGTATAGCTTGCCTATTGTAAGGGATGAAAGCCCGATGCGCGGCTAGGACTGTCCCTCTATCTGATCCAGGAAGGAACTCAGGCGCTCGCGGGCCACCTCTATCTCGTAGAAGTCCTGGCGCGAAAGCACGCGGTCGAACTCCATAAGCGCGCGTCCCACGGCCTCGCGTTGATCGCCCAGGCATTCCTCGTACAGGCGCTCGCCGCGCAGCAGCTGCAGGCGGTTGACCTCATCGTCGCGCGGGTTCTGCTTCAGGTAGGCCAGGCGCTCAAAGCGGGCCGCCGCTTGGGCGTCGGTCAGCTTGTTCTCGTCGTTTTGGACGATCATCGTGCGCACCTCGCCGGTGGAGATGATGTGCACCTCAACCTCCAGCAGGGAATTCACGTCATAGGTGAACACGATGTCCACGGCTTCCTGCCCTTGCGGGCCAATCGGCACGGGCACGGTCAGCTCGCCCAGTAGCAGGTTGTTGGCGGCCATGCGGCTTTCGCCTTGCAGGATTTTCACCTGCACCATCGACTGATTGTCGCGGGCGGTGTACACGCGCTGTCGGCGGCTGACAGGGATGACGGTGTTGCGCTCGATGATGGGCAGGAAGTGGCCGCCCTCCTCGAAGGAGCCGTTGTCGGACACGACTTCGGTGCCTAGCGTGAAGGGGCACACGTCGGTCAGCACCACCTCCGAGATTTCGGCGTCGCGGGCCTTCATGCCGCATTGCAGCGCGGCGCCCAAGGCTACGGCCGTGTCGGGGTCCACCAGCGCTTCCACCGGGCGCTTGAAGACGCGCTCCACGAAACGGCGCACCACAGGCAGGCGCGTGGCGCCACCCACCAGCACGATGCGGTCAAGGTCGTCCAGGCGAACCTCCGCGTCACGCAGGCTGCGCTCGATGGGGCGGCGCAGGCGCTCAAGCAGAGGGGCGCAGGCTGCGTCGTAGTCTTCCAGCGTGAAGCTTTCGGTGTAGCTTTTGCCGTTGACGGTGCAGGTCATCTCCACGGTATCGGAAGCAGAGAAGGCGCACTTGGCGGCTTCAGCCGCTCGCAGCACCTCGGCGTTGGTGCGTGCGTCCAGCAGCGCCTTCGTGAAGCCCACGCGCGCCAAGAACAGCTGCGCTAGAAGCTCGGTGAAGTCTTCGCCGCCGATGAAGTTGTCGCCGGCGATGGCATGCACCTCCATGACGCAGGAGAAGAATTCCAAGATAGACACGTCAAGCGTGCCGCCGCCCAGGTCAAACACCAGGCAGCGCTCATCGGCCAGGTCTATGCCGTCGCTTTGGCCTTGCGCGCTTGCCGCCACGTTGCCCACGCCATGCGCAATAGCTGCCGCGGTGGGCTCGTTGATGATGCGCCCGACCTTGAAGCCGGCCATCTCGCCTGCTTGCTTGGTTGCCTTGCGCTGCAGGTCGTTGAAGTACGCGGGCACGCTGATAATGGCTTCCTCAACTGGGCAGCCCAGGTATACCTCGGCGTCCTCTTTCAGGGAGCGCAGCACAAAGCGCGAAAGCTCCTCGGCGTGGAAGGCCATGCCGTCCAGCATGAACTCGCGATCGGTTCCCATGCTGCGCTTGAAGACGCTGGCCACGCTTTCGGGATGCAGGATGCCGTATTCTTGGGCCGTTTGGCCCACCAGCACCATGCCGTCCTCGTCGATAGCCACCACGCTGGGCGTCATGGGCTTGCCCAGGCGGTTGGGGATTATTTCGGCCTTGCCGTCGCGAAAGCACGCGACAAGGCTGTTGGTTGTTCCTAAATCAATGCCTACCAGCATAAACGTGAGTCCTTGCAAAGGTTTAAGCGCCAGGCGCGTCTGCTTTGGGCAACGCTTTTTGCAGATGCGCTTCCAGGCACCAGAAGTCAGTTTCGTCAGGCCATTGTTGCATTCCTGCCCGTGCCTTTTCAAGTGCATCGGAAAAACGACCACAGATTTCATCGACCAACGCGCGGTAGTAGGTGGCATCCTTGCAGGCGGCGTAGGCGCAATGCTCGCACAGCGGCAGGGTTTGGGCGGCTTGCAGGTCGGCCTGGGCCTCCTTGGTGCGTCCTAAGACGGCCAACGCCAGGGCGCGCTTGGTACGGTACAGCGTTTCGCAAGCGGTGAAGCGTGCAAGCATGGCGTCGGCCCCGGCCAGCGCCTCCTGTGCGTAAGAGGTTGCCTGCTCTTGGTCGCCCAGGCGCCAATAATGGAAGGCAAGGCAGGTCAGCACGTCGGTGAGGTCCTTTTCGCCTGCCTTCTTGCGGCGGTCCAGTTCGGCCAGCTTGATGTCGATGCAGGCCTGAGGATCATCGTTGAGCAGCCCCGCAGTCATGCCGTGGGCAATGCGGTCGTCCTTGGACAGGCAGCTTGTTGCACGCCCTGCCAGCTGGCGGGCGGCCTGCGTGCCTTGCGTGCAAATGGCCAGCAGCAGGCGCGACTTCACCAGCCCGCTATGGTCGGGCGGCATGCGGGTGGCAGCGTCTTCCTTGCTGGACCAAAGGTCCAGATGTCTTTGGGCGGCATCATAACGGCCGGCCTGCATCAGCGTTTCAAAGGCTTCGCGGTAGGCGTGCATATTCCCGAATTCCGCTTGGCTTTGCAGGTAGACGTCCACGGCTTCGTCCCAGCGGCCCATGCGGCGCAGCAGCCGAGCCTTGATCATGCGGAACTGCAGGGCGTCGGCGTTGGACGCTTTGCCCACTTGGATGCACTGGTCGATCTGCGCCAAGGCTTCCGGGTAGCGCCCGGCGGCCATGTAGGTCAGGCAAAGCATACGGTAGCTGTCCACGCAGTCGCCCTCGATGCGCTGTTCGCGCAGGAAAAGCTGTTCTGCCTGGTCAAAGTCTTTCATCCGCAGGCTGCACATGCCGGCGTAGAACAGAAAGCCCACGTTGTTGGGCTGCTGCTGGAGCAGCTTTTGGTAGCAGGCCAGCGCCTGCGGGGCCTTGCGCTCCACTTCGCGACGGTACAGGTCGGCCAACATGGTTTCCACCTGCAGCCCGTCATGGGGAAGGCTTGCAAGGACCTCGTAGGTGTCAACGGCTTCTTCCAGCTGGCCCAGGTCGCGCAAGATCCAGCCACGGAAGTCCAACGAGTCAAGGTGGCGCGGCTCGATTTCCAGGCCCTTGTTCAACAGATCGAGCTGCTTGCGGCGTTGCTTGCGGCTGCGGGGCCCGATCTGGCCCTCAATCAGGGCAGCTTGGAAGTACGCGCTAGCGGGCCACCCGAAGGGGTCGCCGTCCTCGATGCGGTTGATGACCTGGTAGAACAGCTGCAAAGCCAGCTTCTTGCTGTCGATGCTCTCTTCGCTTTCGTCGTCGGGGCCGTAGGTGCTTGCCTCCAGCAGGCCTTCGCACCAAATGGTGGTCGTTTCGTCTTCGGCACCGTTTTCTTGCAGGTAGGTCAGCAGCTCTTGTGCCTGGTTAAGCGCCCCGTTACGAATAAGGATGCGAATCTTGAGCGAGTACATGTCCAGATCGCCCGGGTCTATCTCGAGCGCCAGGTTGACCATGTTGAAGGCCTCACGGTCATCGCCCAGCTCAAACAGGGAATGAGCACACAGCAGGTAACCGTGATAAGCGCTAGGAGCGGCCTCCATCAGCTGTCGCGATAGGCGCAGCGCCAGCCTGAAATCGCCCAAGGCGCCCGCGGTGCGAGCGTAGTCGGTCAGGGTTTCGGCGCTTTGCGGGTCGGCCGCAAGGGCCCGCTCGTAGGCTTCGATGGTCTCGGCAGGCTTGTCTTGCAGGTAGAGCACGTATCCGATGCGCGTCAGGAAATGCGGCAGGCGCGCCAGGCGCTTTGCGGTCTTCTTGGTGCCGTCGGGCTTCATGGCCTTCACGATGTCGACCAGCGCATAGCTGTGCTCCAGCGATTTTTCCAGATCGTTGTCGGCCAGATAGACCTGCGAGATAAGGTTATGGTAGTCGTAGGGGTCCATGGCCTCGACGTCCATGAGTGCGGCCGTTTCCTTGGACTTGTCGATAAGGTCGTTTTGCAGGTATGCCCAAGACAGGTCTAGCAAAAGGTCGTTGGTGCTCTCGCCGGCGGCTAGGCGCTGCTCCATGTTTGCTATGAACGACTCGTTCCATTCGCGGCGCACGTCGTCAAGGGAGTAAAGCTCGCGCTGGTCACCGCCGCAGGTGCGCATGAGTTCGTTGATGTTTTCGATGGCCTCCTTGTGCTTGCCTTGTGCGGCTTGGGCCGATGCCAGCAAGAAGCGACTGTGGTGGTTGGTTTCGTCGGCAGCGACGGCGGCTTTCATGAGCTCTTCGCATTCTGGGGCCAGGTTGCTGGCCAAAAGGGCGTCGGCCAGGTGCTGCGTGATGAAGACTTCCTGGGGGTATTCGGCTGCCAGCTGGCGCAGCTGCGGCAGGGCTTCGGCCTTGCCTTCGACTACTTGGCGGGCCAGGCAGAAGGCGTTGCCGTAGGGATGTTGCTCGGGCAGCGAGAGCAGGCGTTGGCACGCCTGGTCGACCTCTTCGGCCGTGGCGTGGATGGCGTCGAAGAAGGCGAAGATGTACTCGTCGCAATCGGGGCCGCTCTTGCCGGGCGTGAACAGGCGGTAGTTGAGCACGCTGGGGGAGCGGATGCCCTCCAGGACAACGTGGTCGATGAAGGCAGCTGGGTAGGTCTCGTACAGTTCTTGGCGGCGCGAGGTGAAGGAAAAGCGCTGGTCAAACAGCTGCCACACTTCTTGAAGGAGGAAGTAATTCTTCCCGAGGAAACGCATCAGGCATTCTTCGGTTTGCGCGTGGGTGTCAAGCGCTATGCACACGTCTTGGGAGAGGAGGGCACGCCAGGCGTTAAGGTCCAGGCGGCGCTGGTAGTCGGCATACAGGTTGGCCAGGTCGACCGCCCACTTTTCCACGGGGTTGGTCGGAACAAAAGAGGTCGGCGCATCCAACGGATCTGTTTGAGTGACAGCCTTTGTGGCCAAGGCCAGTGCTTCTTCGTAAGCCTTGCGCAGCGCCTTGAACTCTTCCGGTTTGTCTTCAGGGTTGGTGCTGGTCAGCTTTGCGCGATAAGCCTTGGTGATGGCTTTCTTGTCAGTGGTGGGTTCTATGCCTAAAATGCTCCAGTCCATGGTTCCTCCTTTGCTTGCTTCCATTATCGGGGATGTCAGAAGGTTTTAACGGGGCGTTTTTGGGACGGAAGGATAGAGCTTGCTGGGCCTTTACTTCCAAGATGGCTGGAATATTGATTCTGGAAGTAACGCCTTTGCCACAGTTGGCTTGCAATTACTTCCATAATCGGGGGTTAAACGATTTTGGAAGTAATGGAAAGGAGGGCGGCCGTCTCCGTTTACTTCCAGTATCGAAGGAAAGCCTTTTTTGGAAGTAAACACCCGGGATGCATTCGGCCGCTTTTACTTCCAGAATCAAGGATTGTGTGATTTTGGAAGTAAGAACCAGGCATCTATCGAGTTCTCTTTACTTCCAAATTGGCCCTGCTGCCGATTCTGGATGTAAAAGTTCTGCGACTCTCGATTTGAAATTACTTCCAAAACAGCCGATTTGCCCAATCTGGAAGTAAATTAGCCTTTTCTTGCGGAAACAAGTTACTTCCAAAATTAGGGATTGAGCAATTTTGGAAGTAAATGACGGGTAACGCTGTTGCGAGGGTTACTTCCAAAATTGTCACTTTGCTGATTTTGGAAGTAATGCCTAGGTGATTGGAAGGCCGCGTTGCGATAAGAGGTCCAAGGAGGCGTCACTGCCGCAAAGCTATCCTTCGGACGGCGGGTTGCAATTTTGGACTAGCTGCATGCTTTATAATCCTGCCTATGGAAAACCAAGCAACATCCAAGCAGCCGGTCAAGCGCTTGACGGCGAAAGCTAAAACTTACGGTCGTGAGCTGGCGGAAGAGGCCGTCGCGCGCGACATCTTGCATCCTGGCGCGGAAGAACTGCCGGCTCCTTCCCGCGGCGAGCTTTTTTCCCAGCCCTCAAGATGGCGGGCACCCGATGCTGCATTGGATCCCTTTGGCGGCGAAGGCCCTCTGGTGAGCGTCATCGTGCCCATCTACAACAAGCAGGACGTTTTGCGTCGCTGCTTGAAGACGGTGTTGGGGCAGACGTACGCTAACCTGCAAATTATCCTAGTCAATGACGGCAGCACCGATGAAAGCCTGGCGGTGGCCAGCTGGCTTTCGCGCAACGATCCGCGGGTCTCCATTATCGACAAGCCTAACGGCGGCGTTTCGGCTGCGCGCAACACGGCGCTTGACTACGCCGCAGGTGAGTGGGTGTATTTTTGCGATGCCGACGACTGGGTGGAGCCAACCTGCGTGCAGTCCTTGCTTCGTTCGGCCTTGGAAAACGAATGCGACCTGGCCATTTCCGACTTCTATCGCGTCCGGGGCGATCGCTACTATGCCTTCCGCCAAACGGCGGCGGGCGTCTATTCCCAGGCTGCCTTCGTGGACCACATGACCAAGCGCCCAGCTAACTTCTATTACGGGGCTCTGTGGAACAAGCTGTTTCGCCGATCGCTCATCGAATCAGCGGGCCTGCGCTTCAACGAGGCGGTTCGCTATGGCGAAGACCACCTGTTCATCCTGGAGTACTTGTCGCACTGCAAGAAGGTGGTGGCCATCGAGGAGCCGCTGTACTACTACGTGGACACGCCGGGCAGCCTGATCCACCAGGGGCTAAACCCTGCGGGCGTGGCTAAGAACAAGGCATATACCATCGAGCGGTATGCCAAGCTGTGTGACGAGTGCGGCCTGGCGCAAACCACTTCCGACATCTTGCATGTGGCCAGCTTCCTTATCACGCCGGCCACCGATGGCATCGTGGGTCCCTTCGACAAGCTGCTGCGCGAAGACCAGATTCCCTGCTAAAAAGCCAAACGCACCCTAGATAAGCCCGTTTTCCGCCAAAATCTGGATGGTGTATTCCACGGCTTTGGCAATCCAGCCGTCACAGGTGGTAAGCACCAGTGTCGGGTCGGCCGGGCGCAAATCCACGCAGCTGGCCGAGTTGAAGCCGCAGCCTGTTTCCATGCGCTCCACCAGGTCGTGCGCCAAGGCATAGCTGGCCTGCTTGCTGCACATCTTTTGGGAGCCCTCGCAACGGGCGAAGCCCAAAATGAGCACGCCGCCCGAGACAGCGCCGCAGGTCTGGTCGAAGCCGCCCATGCCGCCGCCGAAGCCCTCGGTCAGGCAAAAGACCTGCTCCTGGTCCAAACCTATCAAGTCACACAGCACGCAGGCCACGCTTTGCGCGCAGTTGTACTTGGCATGATGCAGCTGGATGGATTCTTCTTTGCGGCGTTCGATCTCTGCTTTTTCCATAGCTGCCCCAACCTATGCGTCGCCTTGGGCGGGCGTGTAGTAGCTTTGCGCTGTGTTGACCAGGTCGAATATCTCGACTCCCGGAATAGCGGACAGCGAGTAGTTGATGCCCGGAACTACGTCAAACCAGGTGACAAGCGAGGCCTCGGCAGCAAAGTAGGTCTTGGCGGGGAGGCTGGATATCTGCGCGTTCTCGTCGGTTGCAGTCCAGGTTTGGTAGACGCCTGAGATGTCGGTTGCTGTGGTGCCGGATGCCGACTGCATGCGGTAGCAATACTCAGTGCTGCCCTTGGTGAACGTTGCCTGGGCGATGGGGCTTTCGCCGCTCATGTTGATGTAGGAGTAGGTGGCGCCGTCAATTTCAGGCAAGTCCATGCCTGTTGCGTCAAGCACGCCTTGGTGCGTGCTCTCAACCAGCGGGTTCGCGATTGACGCGGTGTTGGCGGCCGTATTGGAAGCCGTGTTGTTTGTGTTGGTGGCATTTGAGGAGTTGGAGGTGGTTGCGCTTTGGCCGCACGCGGTAAGCCCAAGGGCCAGCACGCAGGCGAAGACGCAGGTCATGGCAGCAAGTTTTTTCTTCATGATGAATCCTTTCAACAAGATGTTGCCAACGTTGCAATTATAGGTCGCTTTCGTGCGATAGACTTCTCACTGAACGGCTTTTGCTGAATAAAGCCACACAAAGGGGGTATTTCGATGGGTTATCTGGGCGAAGAGATTGGCAAGCTGGGCTTCGGGTTGATGCGCTTGCCACAAAAGGAGGACGGCACGCGTGACATCGAGCAGGTCAAGCAGATGGTGGACGCCTTCATGGAGGCGGGCTTCACCTACTTTGACACCGCGTTCATCTACGGCGACTCCGAGGAGGTCACGCGCCAAGCACTGGTGGAGCGCTACCCGCGCGAGAGCTATCAGCTGGCCACCAAGGGCATCTCGTGGATCGGCTGCAAGACGCCTGAAGACGCCCAGGCGCAGTTCCGCACATCACTTGCGCGTACGGGTGCGGGTTACTTTGACTTCTACTTGCTGCATATGACCGGCGGTCCGCGCACGCAGGTGTTTGAGGACCTGGGCATGTGGGATTTCGTGGCGAAGATGAAGGGAGAAGGCCTGATCAAGCACATCGGTTTCTCGCACCACGCGGGCGCCGACGAGTTGGATGCCATTTTGACGGCGCACCCCGAGACCGAATTCGTGCAGCTGCAGGTGAACTACCTTGATTGGGAGAATCCCGTCAACCAGAGCCGCCGTTGCCTGGAGGTTGCCGCGGCGCATGGCGTGCCCGTGGTGGTCATGGAGCCGCTGCGCGGCGGTCTTTTGGCCGATCCGCCGGCACCGGTTGCCAAGCTGCTGAAGGACGCCGACGCGTGCGCGTCGTGCGCCAGCTGGGGCTTGCGCTTTGTGGCCAGCCAACCCAACATCATCACCGTGCTTTCGGGCATGAGCACGCTAGAGCAGATGCAGCAAAACGTTGCCGAGATGAAGGCGTGCCCCACGCTCGATGACGCCCAGATGCAGGTGATTGCCCAGGCTCAGGCCGAGTTTGACAAGTTTGACCTGGTCCCGTGCACGGGCTGCAACTACTGCGCCAAGGTTTGCCCGGAAAACGTGGGCATCTCGGGCGCCTTCATGGCTATGAACGCGCATCGGCTTTTCGGCCGTTACGTGCAGGAATGGATCAACTGGGGTGGTGGTAAGGCGGTTCCCAGCAAATGCATCGAATGCTATTCCTGCGAAGCCGCTTGTCCGCAAAGCATTCAGATTGTGGACGAGCTGAAGAAGGCCGCCCTGCTTATCGGCTAGGAGCAAGCGAATGCGGCTGGCCGTCCTTTTGGGCGGCTCGGCCTTCCTTGCCAGAGAGGGCTTATGGACTCCAAGAAGACAACGCGCACGCCAACGCCACGCAAGCGCGTGGTACGGCCTTCTGCTGCGGATCGGCCGACGGGCTTGGCGGCCTATATCCCACGCACGGCGCGCGGACGCGTCCTTGTGGGCCTTCTGGCGGTGTTGGTCATCTTTCTGGTGTGCTCCTTTGCAAAGGTGACCTACACCAGCGTGGTTTCGCCCAACTACTACGAAAACCCTGCTCACGAGCTTGCTGCCGACTTGGTTGACGCTGCAGCCGACACCGCCAAGGCCGTGACGCCGGACCATGCCAACAGCGCTATCGACTCCCTGCGCGAAAGCCTGACGGGCCGTTCCAAGTGGGCAAACGACGTCATCGATGCCGAGCAGTACTACGGCGTGGATGTTAGCTTCAGCAAGCTGATCTTGGCCATGATCCAGGTGGAATCGGGCGGGGATGAAAACGTCGATGCCTACGGCAACATCATGGAGATTGACCCGGGCGCGGGCCAGCCGTATAGCATCCTGATAAACGGGGTGCCTAATGCAGAAATTGCGGGCTGCACGCCGCAAGCCTCCATCTTTGCCGGCATCTCCATCGTGGCGGAGTGCATTCCTGCCTTCGCCGACACGTTGGGTTGGGAACCCGACGCGACCAACCTGAATGACTGCGCGCTTTTGGCGCAGGGCTACAACTACGGTTATGAAGGCTGGTTTGCCTATTGCGCCAACAATGACATCACCCAGTGGAGCCTAGAGGCGTCAAGCACCTACCAGGCCATGATGGGCGGCATCGGCACGGCCAACCATGGGCAAAAGATCATGGACGCCATGCAGGCCATGGGCTGATCGAGGGCTAAAAGCGGGCTGGCTGCGCGTAAGGTAGTACAATGGGCAAAGCCGAAATGAAGCGCTTACGCTGCGTGGGAAGGATTGCGCCATGTCCTGGGATTCGAAGATGTTTGCGGCAGGGAACTCCTCTGCTAGCTCGCTGAACAACGGCCTTATTGGGAATTCGGCCTTCAACCGCACGATGGCTGACTACAACCCCGACACCGACGGCCAGCTGATGAGCCGCAATCGGTACAACCTTATTATGGGTGCGTGCCTTTTGTGGGGCTTTTTGGTCAATGCCGTCATCTGCGTGCTCTTTGGCAAGCAGATCGAGGTGCTGGTTAACGACAGCAACGGCGTTGCCGCCATCGTCATCATTTTGGGATACCTTGTGCTGGCCCTTGCGGGCATGTTCATCTGCCACAAGTCAAACAACCCGGTCATCAGCTTTGTTGGCTACAACATGGTGGTTCTGCCCTTGGGCATCATGCTGAGCTCCATTTTGACGCGCTATCCGGTGATGACCATCTCGTACGCCTTTGGCGTGACCACGATTGTCACGGCGGTGATGATCGTTGCTTCCACGGTCAAGCCGGAGTTCTTCGCAAAGCTGGGGCATGGCCTGTTCGTCTCCCTGATCGCGGCCATTATCGCCGAGGTGGTGTGCACCTTTTTGTTCCCAGGCGTTCTGGGCGTCTTTGACTGGGTGGTTGCCATTATCTTTTGCGGCTACATCGGCTTCGATTGGGTGCGTTCCCAAAATCTGCCGCCGACCTTGGATAACGCGGTTGATTGCGCGTGTGCCTTGTATGTGGACATCATCAATCTGTTCATCCGCATTCTGGAGATTATGGGTAAAAAGCGGTAGGGCGATCCCTATTGTAGGTTTTTGCGCGCCGAGTTAAGAAAACGAGGGGGAATCCGGCCCGGATTCCCCCTCGTTTTCTTGGTTGCTACTGGGGTCCTCAAGAAAAATCGTTCGTAGTTATTGAATCTGGCGTTCAGAAAAAAATCTGACCTGGGAAAACGTTGCTCTAGCTCACGAAAATCCAATAACTACGAACGATTTTTCCGTCCCCTAGAAAATACCCGCCAGCTCTCCGATGGTCTTTACCAGGAAAATGGACAGAACAATCAGCATGATGGGCTTGACCACCTTGGCGCCTTGCCCCTTGAACAACGTGACGCCAAACCACGCGCCCGCCATGTTGAACAGCCCCGCTATGAAGCCGAGCAGCAGGTAAACCTGCCCGTTGAGCAGGAACACCGTCAGCGCAGAAACGTTGGTGGTCAGATTGACTACCTTGGTGGTGCCGGCAGCTTGCACCAAGGTCAGGTGTGCCACAGCGGTAAACCCCAGCATCAAGAACGTTCCGGTCCCGGGGCCGTAAAAACCGTCATACACGCCAAGGGCCAGCGAGATGAGCGCGCAAGCAACCAGCGTGCGACGCTCCGACAAGGCAGTGCGCTCGGCGTCGAGCGGCTTGCCGCGCAGCACGTAAAGGGCGGTCAGTGGGATAAGCACCACCATGATCCAGCGGAAGACCTGATCATCCACCAAAAGGGCAAGGTTTGCGCCTGCAACGGATCCGCACAGTCCCAACACCGCTGCAGGCAGGGCCAGCCTCCACTTGATCATGCCGCTGCGCCAAAAGCGGAAGGTGGCAAGGGAGGTCCCCATGACCGACGACAGCTTGTTGGTGCCCAAGACCATATGGGCTGGCAGGCCCGTCATCAGGTAAGCAGGCAGGCTGATAAGCCCTCCGCCGCCGCCGATGGCGTCGACGAACCCAGCTAGAAAGACCATCGGGCACGCTATGAGAAAAGGGATGAACTGTTCCATAACCGCATATGGTAGCAAAACCGCCGAAGGCGCGTGCCTGTGTACCGTACAGCCCTGCTATACTTTCTTAAAATCACCGAAGGGAGAGCCATGGGCCTAACGAATTTCCTGATGAAGAAGTCAAAGAACCGGGTGCCTGACCTGTCTATGAGCACGCTGAAAAACTGCGATCAGTTCGACATCAACTGGATGCAGGACCCCCAGTTCAGGGATCTTCTGACCTGCGTGGTCCAGATGGCCAAAACCGACTTGGACATTGCGCGCATCAACAGCCGCGGATACCTCAAGCGCCTGACCTTTTCCAAGCTCACCCTGAAGGACAAGCGCGTGCGCAATCTGTTTGAGGCCCTGAACGTGGACGAAAGTCGCTTTGACGAGGACGGCTACATCACCAGCGTCATGCGCTCCATCATCCAGGCGGCCAAGGCGGCCAAGGACAAGGGCAAAGGCGAAGAAGCCGCCAGCGCCGAGCATGCCGTCTACGTGTGTGCCTATGTGTTCATGCGCCATATTCAAGAGACGCACCCGGAATACACCGAGCGCGTGGTGGCCATCGCCCCCGCCATCAAGGAAGCCGTCAAGTAACGTATTGCCTGCCGAGGCGCTACGCATGCGGTCTTCGTCACTTACAGGAAAGTTGTTTTAGGAACGTCCATGGTAACCAAAAGGGAAGTTGCCCCAAAAAAGAACAAGGATGCCGCAGGACGCGGCCTTGTGCTTGCTGTGGTTTTATGCCTGATTGTCCTTGCCTGCTTGGGCGTGGTGATTGCGGGACTCGTCTTCAAGGTGGGGCCGCTTGCCAGCTTGGGCGAAAGCCCGAGCGCCACCTCTTCGCAAACGACACAGCTTTCCGCCTCTGACCAGGAGCAAAACGCGTCCGCAAACACAACGGCAACCACGGCGAAGACCTCTGGCAAGCTGGCAGGCGCCACCGAGACCGCCGACGCCAACGGCATCATTCATGGCACTACCAAGGACGGCATCAGCTATCTGCTGTGGGGCCGCGGAACTGCGGGCCAGCAAACGGACAAGGTCACGCTTGCGGCTTGCGGCGATCAGCTGGGCACCACCAGCGACTTTCCCATTGCGGCCGAATACGGGCAGCGCAACGGCACCGACTACGACTTCACCCCCTTCTATCAGGAGGTAGCACCTTTCATCCAGCAGTATGACCTGCGCTTCATCAACCAGGAAACCGTCATGGCCGGCGGCGAATTGTCGGGCTATCCGGTGTTCAACAGCCCCTCCGCCTGCGCCGAGGCCATCAACAACGTGGGCTTCAACCTGGTCAACTTCTGCAGCAACCACCTGTACGACCGCGGCACCGCGGGCATCGAAAACTCCCTGGAGATCTTCGCCCAATACCCACAGATGCTGGTCAGCGGCAGCTACTCCTCTGCCGAAGACCGCTCCCAGGTGCGCATGATCGAGCGCAACGGCATCACCTTCGCGTTGCTTTCCTACACGTGCGTGGACAACTGGTACAACAGCTCCGAGGCGGCTCCCAACGACTACAACCTGGCGTACGCCGAAAAGGACCGCATGGAGACCGAGATTCGCCGTGCGCAGCAAGTGGCCGACGTAACCATCGTCTACATGCATTGGGGCACCGAATACACCTATGAGATTAACGACCAACAATGGGACTACGCGCAGTTCTTGGCGGACTTAGACGTTGACCTGGTGCTGGGCAGCCACAATCACAACGTGCAGCCCACTAAGTACATTACGGGTGAGTCGGGTCATGTGACGCCGGTCGTGTTTGGGCTTTCGGACTTCGTGAGTGGCTGGACGCTAGGCAACACCATCTTCAGCGGCATCTTCACCTGCGACTTCGCCCGCCAGGCGGACGGCTCGGTGGCCATCCAGAACCTGCTGTGGTGGCCCACCATTGAATGGTCCGACGGCGGGGATGTGTATGTGCGGCGCTTCTGCGACATGGACCAAGAGACGGTGGATGCCTCCACGCGCATCATCGACATTCCCGAAAGCTACTATGAGAACTTGCGGGAGGCCCTAGATTCGTGCGGCATGGAAATTCCCATCAAATGGGAAAAGTGAAAAGCGCCACGCCACGCAGTCACCTATACTGCAAAAAAGCGCAACAAATCGAGTTCTGAGGGGGAGTCGTGGGTTTGCTTCAATGTTCGGATACCTATTGGAAATTCGCAGGTCAGTGCACCCAATGCGGGCATTGCACGCCGGCTTGCTCGTCGCTGACGGCGGCAGGCATGACCCTTGGAGAAATCGCGAAGGCCATGCTGCAGGCCGAGCGTGACGCCCAGACCAAAGAGGATCTGTGGGCCAACATCGTGTCCAATGAGCGCCTGGTCCAGGCGGTGCGCGGATGCTTCTTCTGCACTAGCTGCAAGAACACCTGCTTTGCGCACAACGACGTGTGTGACCTTATCTATCACGCGCGCATCGACTTCCAAAACCTGGGACTTATTCCGCGTAGTGCCTGGTCAAGCGTTATGGTTGACCAGGAATGGGACATTTTCACGGCGTATCGGGCCATTCACGGCATCTATATGACGGACTTGACGCGCCATGTGCAGACCGAGGATCACGCGGCCGAGTCCGACTGCCAGGTGGCCTTCTTCCCAGGATGTTCCTTGGCAGCCTATGCGCCTGACCTCACGCGTGAAATCTTTGCCACCGTGCAGGAGCTGGGCGGCAAGACCACCATGATCGACCATTGCTGCGGCTCGCCTTTGAAGAGCGCCGGCTTTTACGATCGGGCCGAGTCCTTGTGCGACCGCATAGCTTCTGAGCTGGCCTTTTCGGGCGCCAAGGAGGTTGTTTGCGTGTGCCCGGGTTGCGCGAACGCCATGCGCTCAACGCTGGCGAAGGCGGGGCTGGACATTCAGGTGACGTCGCTTGCCGCCTTCCTGGCGCGGCACGGCTTCCAGCCGAAGAACGCACTGCCAGAGGGGCCCCTATGGATTTCCAAGTCCTGCCAGGACCGCAACGGAACCTACCTTGAGCAGGTGTGCGAGGCCTTGCGGGTGGACCCGGCCACGCCGTCCATCTTCCATGGGTGCTGCGGCGCGGGTGGCGCGGTAAGCGCGTTTGACCCGAACCGCCAGGCAATGCAGGCTGACAATAAGATGTCGTTTGCCCCGGATGGCGCCACGGTGGTGACCATGTGCCCCACCTGCACGTACACATACGCTTTCCGCCTGATGAGCGCCCCGCGTGACATCAACAACAAGCACTACACCGAGCTGCTCTTCGAGAATCAGTTCGATTGGGATTTGGTGTTTGCCCAGTTGGGCGGCATGTGGTCAGGCGAATACGGCGCTTGGCTGGCGCAGGTTTTCGCGTAGGGGAAAGGAGGCGTCATGATGACCATGCAGAAGCCCGTTGTGGCGATAATCGGTTACGGAACGGCTGGCGTGAACACTGTCATTGCGCTGCGCAACGCCGGCTATGATGGCTGCATCCGCGTGTTCTCCGACACGCAGATTTTGCCCTACAGCCCCATTCTGACTTCCTACTATGCTGGCGGCGAAAAGACGTACGAGCAGTGCTTCCCCTGGTCAGAGGCTGAGCTTGCCGACCTGGACGTCCAGCTTGTGCAAGAGGGCCCGGTTTTGGAACTGGATGTGGCGGCTCACACCGTGCGCACGGCGGCTGGCAGCTACCCGTATGACAAGTGCGTCATTGCTTCTGGTTCGCGGCCGATGACCTATGGCTTTCCGCAGGTGGAGGGCTATGAGCCCATCGTGCTGCGCACCATGGATAACGCTGAGCGCCTGAAGACGGCGCTGGAGGATCCCGCGTGCAAGCGGGTGCTGGTCAGCGGCGCTTCCATGGTGGCGTTGAAAACCCTGGAAGCGGCTTTGAATCGCGGCAAGCAGGTAACGCTTGTGGGTATGAACCCGCACGTGCTGGACTTCAACGCCTTGCCGCAAGCGGCCGAGCGCTTTGAGCGTGGCCTTGAGGTCAAGGGCGTGCAGCTGCGCTTGGGGATGACCATTTCCGCTGTGCAGGTTGTCAACGCGCCTGAAGGGCGGCTGAAGGTTGGCTTCTCCAACGGCGACGTGGACTACTTCGACCAGATTACCGTGGCGCACGGTATGAAGTCCAACCTGGACTTTGTGGCCGCAGGTAGCCTGGAGATGGACCGCGCGTTGGTGGTGGACGACTTCATGCGCACGAGCGACCCTGATGTGTACGCGGCAGGTGACGTGGCCCAGGCTTTGGAGCTGATTTCCGGCCAGAAGCGCATCGTGGGCATCTGGAAGACGGCTGCTTTGCAGGGCGCTTGCGCGGGTGCGGCCATCGCGGCCGAGATGGCGGGACGCAAGCCTTCGCCCGAGGTGGCGTATAAGGGCGCCATCGCCACCAACACCATTGCGGTCAACGGCACGCTGTTTATATCCGCGGGCACCATGGACTTGGAGGGTCGTCGCGTGGAGGTCAAACAGACCGACGAGATGACGGTTGTCTACGTGTTTGAGGACGCCCCCGACGGTTCCCAGCGTTTGGCCGGGTTTAACCTGGTCAGCGACGTGGACGAGCCCGGTGGCAATGCATATGACACTGGCGCTATGCTGACGCTGCGCATAGAGAGCGCTTTTGCCCGATGACGCGTTTGGAGCTTTCGTCGGCGCTGCGCGAGCATTTGCGGGCCAAAGGCGCCTCGTGCATAGCCGTGGACATCATCGATTGCGTCAGTTGAGGCCGCCACACGAGCGAGGTCTTCGCTTACGTGCCGATGGGCAAGCTGGTTGACCGTTGCCGCGCCAAGGCGGGGCAGGTGCTTGAGGCCGATGGCGTGCAAGTTCTTATCACAACGCCCGATGTGTGGCTGGATGAGTGCGTTTTCCTGGATTTTGACCCCAGCAAGCCGCTGGGAGACATCCTAGTGAGTGGCATTTCCAGCTTGGTGGCGCGTGGCTATAAGTAGGGCTTTCTAAAAATCGTTCGTAGTTATTTGATTTTCGCTCGTTAAAATTTTGTGACCTGGGAAAACGCAAATGGCTACTTACCAAAGGCAATAACTACGAACGATTTTTTAGAACCCCCATTTTATAAAGGCGTTCCTGATGTCCATTTTGAGCTTATTTTGGAGCTCTTTTTGGTCTGCGTCGGGCGTGGACAACTTGCGGCCCATAAGCCTCGCGATTTGACGCGCCGCCTTATTGAATTTTCCAAGGTCATTAAGCACTCCGGCTGTTAGAAAAATGCGTGGTACCTCCAGCTCGGTAAGGTCGTTGTTGTGCAGGGCGTCCGCCTCGAGGGCATCCACGGAAGCGTGTTCTTTAGCGCCCATATACTCGGCACCAACGTTGTGCTCAGGCCAATACAGGTCACAATATCGGTAATAGCTGGAATGAGGGAGGCGAAGGGGGTAGTTGAGGGAAGGCAAACCCAGGCCGCACCCGCCCAGTTTTGGGGGAAGCCCCAGTCGATAAGCAGCCTCGATCTCTTTGGGGCTTGCAGCGTTTTCCAAAGCGTATGGCAATGCTTCTTGGAGTCTGTCTAATTTATCCGGCCGTTTTTTGCCTTGCTTGCAGGTCTGGATGAAAGCCTCGATTGAGCTGCGGCTAGAGAGCTTGCGTCTTGAGACAAGGCTGGAGTTAAGCTGGTCTTTGCAAAAGATGCCAAGGACCAAGTCAATCGCAACGACAAGCTCAGCTGATGAGCACGATTGGGCCGCCTGGAGCAAAAAATATTCAGGGGAGGGGCAATAGATTTCGGGCGCGATTTCAAAATACTGACTCTCAGGAACGTCATTTGCGTGGATTATGCAATGCGCTTTTGACGAATTTCGCCTAAGGTTCTCCGAGCCGACCTCAAGTAAAAGTGGCGTGTCTATGCCGAGGGCTTCAGCCAATGATGCGGCCTCTTTCCTGCTCAAATGCGGTGCAGACTGCGACAAGCAGACGCGGCAGGGAAGATCCATCATCCCATTGAGATATTTCATAGCGTTGTGATTTTTTGAAAGAATCTGCTGCTGCTCGAAATCAACATCAAGATCTTTTGCCAAAGACGACAGCAAGAAAGCGCCAGCGCTCTGACCATAGAGAAAAACGTTCTTCAAATTTATGTCCTCGTGGCATGGAGGACGAATCAATTCAGCATGTCTATTATAGGGCTTTCTAAAAATCGTTCGTAGTTATTTGGTTTTCCCTCGTTAAAATTTTTTGACCTGGGAAAACGCAAATGACTAGTCACCAAAAGCAATAACTACGAACGATTTTTTTAGGAGCCCCTTAGTATAAGAAGCCGGGAGGGCCGATCTTTTGCGGAAAATCGGCCCTCCCGGCTTGTTTTTGCCGCCTAGCGCTATTCGGCCACCTCAACTAGGCGCTGCCACAGCTTGACCATGGCCAGCGTGTCCAGCTCGCAATACTTCAAAAGCTGGACACGTGTCTGCTCTGCCTGTTCAGGAGCCATGTTTTCCAGGTCCGCATACACGGCCATTGCCTCACTACCGTTATGCACGCCCTCCAGTGCATGGTAATCCAGGCTGGGGTCGTTAGGGAAAAGCGCTGGCAGCACGGCCTTGATTGAGTTGGAGCCGCCCATGCTCGGCAGGTAGAACGCCCCGCTGCTGAAGGGCTTGATCAGGTCGTTCATGCCTTGGTTGATGGCCAGCAGATGCTCTGCCAGGTCGGGGAAGGCATCGGCTATCTCCTTGATGCGCGCCTTCTCGAACGCCATGTTGTAAGCCAGCGTGCACGCGCCAGCAGGAATGTCGGCAACCAGATGCTCCGCCACGGCCCGACGCGGATCGGCGCCGGCAGGGGCCAAAAACTCGTAATGTTCAAGCGGCGCATCGGCCGATGCAAGCACATGCAGCGAATACTGCGTAGGAATCTGCTGGTAGGGGCGCGTGCCGTCAAACGGCGGCACGGCCGGCTGAAACGTCTCGAAATCCAGGAAGTACAAAGGGAAGCTCAGCTCGCCCAAAAAAGCTGCAACGGCGGCACGGTCCAGCACTTGCGGAAGCCCCTCAACCTGACAAAGCGCCTGCGCGCGTTGGCGCGCGTTCAGCTTGACACCTGCATCCAACGCCTGTTGATAGGTGCAAATGCCCTGGTCAAGCATCTTAAAGCCACGTTTTAAACTCATGCGGTTCAAGTCGAAGACGTTCGGGCTCGGCAGGTCCTTCCAGCACCATTTCTGGTAGCCGCAAGGGTAGGGGTCCCGGCATTGGCACCCTATTGCCACGGCAGGCTCTTCCTGCGCATCGGCGGTTGCCTTCAGCTCCGCCACCCGAGCCTCCACCTGCTCCACCATGGCGAAGACGTCCGCCGAGCAATCCTCGGGCACAAACAGCTGTTGCAGGTCCAGTTCCCCCTGGCGCACGTAGCCGCTGTTCAGATGCATCAAGCTTGCGGACTTGACGTGCAATCCGCACTTGCCCAGCACCCAAACCTGAAAGGCCATGTCGTGGTAGTAGATGGGGTTCACGTGCGTGGACGACTTCACCTCCACCAGGTGCACCCCGTCGGGCTCCACGCGCAAGATGTCCACGCTGCAGAAGTTGCCATCGAAGGCGAAGGACGCCTCGGCAATGTTGGCAGGCCCGCAGCCGGCCAGCGCGTCATCAAACAGGCGCTCCGTTTCCTCAAGCATGGCTTGCTTGCTGCCTTCGCAAAACGCAACCTCAACAAAAGGCCCAAAATACTCCATGGCCAGATCGCCCACGGCCGATCCCGTTTCCAATACGGCCTGGTTAAGCACCGACTGGTCGAACTCCTGGGGCAGATGCTGGTCCATCCACAGCATCTTCGGGCACTGGACGCCTTTGGTATAACGCGATTTTGACAGGTTCACGCAAAGCCTCCTTAAAGACAACGCCTTTGATTCTACTGTATAACTGTTATGCTTTACCAAGAAGAAACCCAAAGGTGCGTGGCCAGCCAAAACGGCTCGCTCACATACAAAAAGGAGAAACCATGGTGCGCATTTCCAGCGGCAGGCTTGACTACCTTGTTACCGAAGACCTTCCCTACGTTGACCTGACCACGGAGGTGCTTGGCATCGGCCAAAAGCCTGGCCGCATGACCTATTTCACGCGCGAGGCGGGCGTGCTGTGCGGCACGGAGGAGGCAGTGCGCATCTGCCAGGAACTGGGCAACACCGTTGTCAGCCAGAAGCCCAGCGGCACGCGCTTGCAGCCAGGCGAAGACTTCCTGACCGTTGAAGGTCCGGCGGAGGCGCTGCATGCGGCGTGGAAGGTGTGCCTGAACCTGTTCGATCACCTGTCGGCCGTGGCCACCAAAGCCGATACGTTCGTGCGCAAGGTGAAGGCGGCCGGCGCGGGCGTGGAAGTGCTCACCACGCGCAAGAGCATGCCAGGTACCAAGGACCTCATTACCAAGGCGGTGATGACTGGCGGCGCTTTCCCGCATAGGCTGGGGCTTTCCGAAACCGTGCTGGTCTTCGACAACCATATAAAATTCATGGGCGGCTTTGAGGAATTCCTGAAGCAGGTGCCCGAGCTGCGCGCTCGCTGCATCGAGAAGAAGCTATTCGTGGAGGTAACCGCCGATCAGGCTCTGGCCGCGGTGAAGGCGGGCGTGGACGGCGTGCAACTTGACAAGGCTGATCCGCAGGCCATCGCTAACTTGGTCCCGCAGCTGCGCCAAGTCAACCCGCGGGTGGCTATCATTGCGGCGGGCGGCGTCAACATGCAAAACTGCGAAGCCTACGCCGCCACCGGCATCGATGGCATTGCCACCACCTGCCTGTTCACGGCACCCCCGCTGGACATGAGCGTGCGCATAGAGGCGCTGGAGGGCTAAGGGCTAGTCGTCTACGAACTCGGATTCCTGGGCCTCCAGCCAATTTGAGGCCGTTACCTCGGGTGCGGCGTTGCGCGCCTCGTCCCAGTCGGAGTTGGTGGTGCGGGCAAATTCCCAGTCGCTTTCCTGAATGTCGGGGCGTGCGGCAAGCAGCACCTTCTGCACGGCATCGCGCATCTTGTGGTGCTCCCAGTCGTAAACCTCCTTGACGCTCATGCCGATTAGGCTGAGCATCATGGTGTACTTGCCGTCGGCCGTACGCAGGTAGTAGGCGTAAGCGGTGGTGGTGTCAGGCTCCAAAGCTACAGTGGCTACGGCCAGCACTTTGTCGGTGGCGGCTTCTACGATGTTGAAAATGTCGGTATGATGCATCTGCGCTCCTTGCAAGGCTTAAATGATGATTCTTGCAGTATAGTTGAGCGCACGAATTGCGCGTACTAAAAATCAAAGACGCACGTTTTGATGACGGGGGCTTATGGGCAACATTACGCGACTTGCGGTTACGGCGGCGGCCACGGCCATGCTGGCTCTGGCTTTGGGCGGTTGCGGCGCCACGGCGTCAAACACGTCAAATACCAGCCAATCTTCCAGCAACGCGGCTATGGAGGTGTCGGACAAGGCTGACGCCAACGTTACCGTTAACGCCAATGCCAACGAAAATGCCGAGGCGCAAAACGCACAGGATCAACAGGATGGGGCCCAAAATCAAGCGTCTGGTCAGTCGGGCGCCCAAACTGCCGAAGACATTCGCGCCACCATGGACATCAGCGAAATCCTTTATGACGATCTGAACCATGGTCCCAAACCGGCTGAATACCAGAAGTACATCGTCATGCACGACACCGAGGGAAGCGGGTCGCCTGAAAGCGTGCTTTCCTATTGGGAGGGCAACGGCAACCTGGTGGCGGCTCACTTTGTTGTGGGCACGGACGGTCATGTGCTGCAATGCGGAAATCTGGAGTGGATCATGCATCATGCGGGTTATGGCGACACGGGTCACAACCAGCTTTTTGGCATCAGCGAAGACGGCCGTGATGACATGGTGGGCACGGTGCCCATTGGCAGCTGGGCCTCCGATTACGGCATGAACGCCTGGTCTATTGGCATCGAGATGGTGCATGTGGGTGGCGAAGGCGACTATCCGCAGGCTCAGTTGGAGGCTGTGGACAAGGTGATCGCCTACATCGACGCCTACTTTGGCTTCCAAAGCGAAATCACCGATCACAACGATTGGCGCTCGGGCAACTCGGACACTTCGCCTGAGTTTGCCACCTATCTGGAAAACTTGAAGGAGACGCGCAGCTGCTTTGGCTAGCGGGTGCAAGCTGGCGGTTACAAAAGTGGGGAAGCACATGAAGCGTCGGATGAAAATACTGTTGATGGTGGCTTTGTGCTGCGTGGCTGCGCTGAGCATGGCCGGTTGTCAGATTGAGGTCAAGCTGCCCGACGCCATCACCATGAACGTCAACGACCACATCGCCATCAGTGCCGCTCAGGGGGAACTGGAGACCACCGTTTCGTTTGACGCTAACACCAACGGCGCGTATTTGTCCGCCTCTGCGGCTGATTTGGAGGCGGCGGGCTTCTCGATGGGCGACAGCCTGAAGCTCACGTTCGATAACGGCTTTGTGGCCGACGACATCCCTTTGCATACTGGCTATTACATTTATACGGGGCAAACCTTCGTCAATGCCAGCAGCTCGCTATCATCACCGGTGATAAGCACGTCGCCGGGTGATTTTTGGCATGAGGCGGGCTTGAACAATGGCGATGCCTGCACGATAACCATCAGCAAGGCGGGCAAGTACGCTGCTGTGGAGAAGGCATTCACGCTGAAGTACACTGATTCGCGGCAGGACTATTCCTCCGATGTCGTCTTCGCGAATTTCAGGATGGTTCAGGTGGGGAATATGGCTCCTGGGGTGCTGTACCGCTCGTGTTCGCCGGTGAACAACTTGCGAGGCCGCGCAGCCTATGCTGACGGCTTGATTTCCGAGGCGGGAGTCAAGACGGTGCTCAATTTGTCGGATTCTTGGCAGGATATGCAGGGCTATATAGCCCAAAGCGACTTCTCTTCCCGCTATTACCAGGACTTGCTCAATGGCGGCTCGGTTGTTTCTGCCGCTATGGATGCCAACTATAAATCGCCTGATTTCATGGTGGCGTTAGGGGATGGCCTTCGCGAGATGATGAACGGGGAGGCGCCCTATGACGTGCATTGCCTGGAAGGCAAGGATCGCACCGGCATTGTGTGCTTGCTTTTGGGGGCGTTGTGCGGGGCCACCTATGATGAGCTGCTGCAAGACTACATGCTGTCTTATGAGAACTATTACGGCGTGACGCAAGATTCCGACCCAGAGATTTATGAGGTTTTGGTCGACATGCGGTTTAACGAGATGATCCGTTACTTTGCCGGCACGGTGGGAGATGAGATTCCTACCGCCTATCAGCTGCAGCAGGGGGCATGGAATTACTTGCTGGAAACGGGATTGACCGAATCTGAGATTAGCCAGCTGCAAGGTACTCTTTGCGGTTGGTGAGCGTGTGACGAATTGCGCCACCTGCAGGCAGGCATGAAGGGCGCTTGGGCTAAATCTTTTGGTCGTAATACAGAATTTACATAGCTTTCGTCCCGTTTAGCTGGGAGTAGTTTTATTATTCAAAGTGCACGAATAGTGCAAAGCTTTACACGGGGAGGCTATTATGGGCGGCTTTTTTGGCGTTGCGTCTAAGCGCGACGTTGTGGTCGACGTATTCTTTGGCGTCGACTTCCATTCACATTTAGGGACTAAGCGCGCGGGAATTATTGCACACAGTCCCGAGAAGGGCTTTCAGCGCGACATCCATTCGATCGAGAACACGCCATTCAGGACAAAGTTCGAATCGGTGCTAGACAAGTTCGAAGGCAACACGGTTATCGGCTGCATATCCGATGCCGATCCGCAGCCGTTGATGGTGAAGTCGCATCTGGGCTTGTGGGCGCTCACCACGGTTGGCGTCATCCACAACCAGGATGAGATCATCGAGAAGTACATGGCCGACTGTGGTCAGCAGTTCATGGCTATGAGCAGCGGCGAGGTCAATCAGACCGAGCTGGTTGCCGCCATCATCAACAAGGAAGACAGCATCGTCGACGGCCTTCGTCATGTGCAAGACATCGTTGAAGGTTCCATGACCATGCTGCTCATGACCGACAACGGCGAAATCTATGCAGCTCGCGACAAGTATGGTCGCCTGCCGGTCATCATCGGCAAGGATGACGACGGCTATTGCGTCACCTTTGAGAGCTTCGTGTATGACAAGCTGGGTTACGCCGACGAATACGAGTTGGGTCCCAACGAGATTGTGCGTATCACCAAGGACGGCTATGAGACCGCGGCCGAGGCGGGCGAGGAGATGAAGATCTGCGCCTTCCTGTGGACCTATTACGGTTATCCCAACTCCACCTATGAGGGCACCAACGTCGAGGTCATGCGCTATAAGAACGGCGAAATCATGGCCCGCGACGAAATGGAAGATGGCACCATGCCCGACGTGGACTACGTGGCGGGCATTCCCGACAGCGGCCTTCCGCACGCCATCGGCTATTCCACGGCCAGCGGCAAAACGTTTGCACGTCCCTTCGTGAAGTACACTCCCACGTGGAGCCGCAGCTTCATGCCGTCTAACCAAAGCGTGCGCAACCATGTGGCAAAGATGAAGCAGGTCCCGGTCACCCAGCTGATCGAGGGCAAGAAGCTGCTGTTTGTGGACGATTCCATCGTCCGTGGCACGCAGATGCGCGAGACCGTGAACTTCCTGTATGAGGCTGGCGCCAAGGAAGTGCACATGCGCTCCGCTTGCCCACCCATCATGTACGGCTGCAAGTACCTCAACTTCAGCTCCAGCAAGTCCGAGATGGAGCTGATTGCCCGCAAGAAGATTGATGAGCTAGAGGGCGAAGAGGGCTTGGAGCACTTGGAGGAATACGCGGATGCGCGCACCGAGCGCGGCAAGTGCCTGCTGAAGAGCATCTGCGACGAGATGGGCTTCGACTCGCTGCGCTACCAGAGCCTGCAAGGCCACCTGGAGGCCATCGGCATCGATCCGTCCAAGGTGTGCACCTACTGCTGGAACGGCAAGGAATAACCATACAGCTAAAGATAGCTAAGCGGGCCGTGCGATGCGCGGCCCGCTTTTTTGTTGGTGCGGCTTGCTTGCGAGCCAGTGCTGACATCCCGCCTGCGTGTAGATTTCGCCTGTGCGCGGCTGGTTTTAACACTCGAAGAGCACGGCGCCGCAGGTGGAAGGGTCGTTTTCGGCGTAGGACAAGGCGTCTTTGAACGCTTGATTTTGGCACAGGGCGTTCAGCGTGCGGATCACGGGGCGTGTTTGGGGCGTCTTGCGCACAACGATATCCAGGCTTTCAAGCTGTAGCGGCATGAAGCTCAGGCCGCGTTGGCTTTTGGCGTCTTCCGCTGACCCCACGCACACATCGGCTGCGCCCTGCGCAACGCGTTCCAGGCACGTTGCGGTTGTGGCCGGGGGAAGGTCGTAATCGGCAAGATCCTCGTTGTCCATGATGCGCTGATCAAGTAGCACGCGCTTGGCAGAGCCTTTCTGGTGGGGCGATATACGTAAGCCATCGCGGGAAAGAGACGCCCAGGACCGAATCTGCAACGGGTTGCCGGAGCGAACCACCAGGCCGCGCTGGCGTTGCACAAGGCGCATCACCACAAGCGGCGTGCCAGGGCAAAGGCGCCTGACATAGGGGACATTGTAGGAGTTGGTGCGCTGGTCATACAGGTTGACTAGCGCCATGTCCGCCTTGCCGCAGTACAGATTGACCAGCGACGCATAGCTTGTGGCGTAGCGATGCTCGCACAGAACGCCGTTGCTTCCCAAATGGTGGCACACCACGCCGGCAAGCACGTCTTCGCCTTCCACCACAAAGCGTGGGGCAGATTCATGTGCTAGTTCGCTTGCTAAGAGGGAAAGCGCGTCGGCCGGGGCTGTTGCGCATTGCGCCCCAGATTGCGCGTACTGTGCCTGGTTGAGGCAATCATCCAGCGCCGTTTGAGAAAAGCGAAGCTTGCGTCCGATGCGGTAGCTGGGTAGCGAGCCGTCTTTGGCCATTTTGTACACCGTGTTGCGCGACAGGCCCAACAAGCCTGCCACTTGGTCAACCGTCAAGGATTCTGTCTGCAGCATTCCGTTTCCTGTCTATTCTGAAAACATACTAATCTTACCTTGATTTGATACTAATTGTGAATAATTGGTACCAATTGGGACGAAAAATGTAAAGAAACGGCAGTGTGGGCGCCTTGGACCAAAGAGCATGGAATAGTGGACCCATCAAAGAGAGCGGCGAGCACGTGGCCGTGGGAAACCCCCGTCTCTTGGAAGTTCCAAGGTTGCCGCAACAGGCCGCCGCAGCTAACCGGGCATGAAGCCCAAGAAAGGACCAACAATGAAGATTTCTGCACGCAATCAGCTCAAGGGCACCATCGTTTCCGTCACCGAGGGCGCTGTCAACGGCATTGTCAAGATCGATCTGGGCGGCACGGTTGTCACCGCCGACATCTCCATGGCTTCCATCGAGGAGCTGGGCCTAGCCGAGGGCAAGGCCGCTTATGCCATCATCAAGGCAACCGAGGTCATGTTTGCCACCGAGCGCATCAAGGGCATTTCCGCCCGCAACCAGTTTGAGGGTACCATCGGCCGCCTGAAGGAAGGCGCCGTCAACGGCCGCGTTTCCCTTAACTTTGGCGAAGGCCAGCACATCTGCGGCACCATCACCAATTCCTCCATCGAGGAGCTGGGCCTTGAAATCGGCAAGCCGGCAGTGGCCATCGTGAAGGCAACCTCCGTCATGGTGGGCGTCGACGACTAACGCGCATCTGCAGCGCTTCGCAGCGAAGACGCCTGCGAACTGCCAGCCAAGCGGCCTAGCGCCATTCTGTGACACAATAAAGGCACCCGTGCATTGTCGCGGGTGCCTTTTTGTGTGCGGGGTTCCGGATGCTGCAATTTGCGTGTGGGTGGCGATTGCCGGCCTGCTAGACGCCAGCATCTCCTGTCCCGCATTTGTGCTTCGTATCCATAATTATTCTCAATAAGAAATGTATATTAATTAGTATAATCTACCTTTAAGTTGTAAGTATTTAGGGGCAATGCGTTGCAGAGTAGAAAGGGCTGGTATGAACACTATTGCAACAAGAATTACTTTTGGCGAGAAGGTGGTTTCCGTTGTTGCAAGCACTGCGCTTGCTTTGTCGATGACGCCGATCTTCGCAATGTCGTCGGTGGCCTACGCCGACACGGCAAGCTGGTACAGCGAATCCGGTACCGTTTTTGAGCTGACGACGGCCGATCAGATGACCGAGTTCGCCTCGTTGGTCAACTCAGGTACCACGTTTGCGGGCCAGACGGTCAAGCTTGGCGCCGACATCACGCTGACTGCTGCTGATTGGGATGCCATCGGAAACAGCGCCGACCATGCGTTTGCCGGCACGTTCGACGGCAACGGCAAGACGGTATCGGGCTTGTCTGTCACCGACATCACGGGCGGCTATGAGGGCCTGTTCGGCCATAACGACGGCACCGTCAAGAACGTCACCGTCTCTGGCTCCATTACGGCAACCGGTTCTGGTTCCGATGGCGTCTCGGGCGTTGTCGGCGTGAACGACGGCACGGTCCAAGGCGCCACTAATAACGTGGCCATCTCTATTACGGGAGGCTCCGACTCCTACGCCGTTGGTGGCGTCGTTGGTCAAAACAACGGCACCGTCTCCCAAAGCGTGAACAACGCCGCTGTTACAAACTCCAAGGCTACGGGTGGCGTTGTCGGCCGCAGCTACTCCACGGATTCCTCCTTGGGCCTTATTGCCGAGTGCGTTAACAACGGCACCGTTACTGGCACGTATGGGCAAAAGGATCAGATTGGCGGCATCGTCGGCGGCCTTGGTGACAAGAACAACACCGCCACCACCTATGGCACGGTCATCAACAGCTACAACACGGGCGCAGTGTCTAATCCCAACGGGCGTTGGGTTGCAGGCATTGCCGGCTTCTCCACGGTGAACACCAAGATCAACAACTGCTTCAACGTTGGCGTAATCGGCAACGCCTACAAAGATAATGGCGGCCTTATCACCTACGCCGACACGGGCGCCATTGCAGAGTGCAACAACAACTATGCTCTTGAGCAGGAGGGCTACACGGGCGCTTCCTTGAACGGCACCAGCAAGACCGCTGCCGAAATAGCTTCTGCCGACTTTGTCAACTTGCTTGGCAATGCCTATACTGCTGGCGAGTCCTATCCCGTTTTGGCATGGCAGGTTGCCTCTGAGCCGCAGGCCACAGGTAGTGCGGTTTTTGGTACCGATTCTGACCCTGTCTTTGTTGGTGGCACCTTTGAGGTTACCGTCGGCGTCGAATATGCAGGATCGATTGTTTCCGCCGAGCTTGGGCTGACCTACAATCCTGCGGTTGCGACGATTGCCAAGATTGAGTATGCCGAGGGCATCGAAAACGGATACCTTGGACCCGAGGAAACCTCTGTTGGCGATTTCGACAACGAAGTGGGCACCGCAAAGGTCTCCTTCCTTGGCGACACCGAGTTTGATGCCACCGAAGGCTTTGTCGTTGCCACCATCACGTTTAACGCCGTTGCCGAGGGAACCGTAAACCTTGCGTTTGCCGATGGCGCCGTGGCTGCCGCTAAGATGGTTACGGCCGACATCGACCTTGAGGCGAGCACTGCCAGCGTCGATATTGCGGGCATTGAGTTCGAGGTCTCTGAGGAAGAGTATGCTGCCGGCTATCACCTGGTTACCTGCACTTCCGACATTCCCGAGGGCTCTGTCCCGACCTTTAAGGGCGAAAACATGTTCAAGGTTGGCGACGACTATGTTGCCCTGGTCAAGGATGCTGAATCTGTGACTGCTGCTGATTTCGCCGTTGTTGCGGGCGAGGCTGGCTCCATTGTTCGTGACGGCGACGTGAATGCCAACGGTGCGGTCAACATCGTTGACGCCCAGGTTGCCTACGACGCCGCAACTGCTGTTTACACCGACTTCACTGTCTTGCCCATGAGCGGTTGGCTGAATGCCGATGTCAACAACGACGACTCCGTAACGGCCGCCGACGCCTTTGCTATCCAGTACAAGGTGCACAACGGCGCGTTTGCCTAAAGTGGCGTATAACGGATTATTGGGAGGGCCCCAACAGGGGCCCTCTTTCTTAGCGTAAGCATGCAGCGCTTTGCGAGACTGCTTGCGTATCTTGGCTCAAGCGGCAGAAACGCTTCAGCTACCCCACGTGAGAAAGACAAAGTCTTGAGTATTTCCCAGACGCGTTTCGATAAAACGCTCCTGTCGATTTTTGGGATCTTCGCGATTGCCTTGGCGTTGCTTCTTGGCTTTCCAGCAATGGCGCATGCCCAGGATGCGGCCGATGACCCGTACGGGGACAAGCTCGCGTTTTCGCAGGTGCTTGTTGCGTCTGTCGACGACATTCGCCTTGGCGAGCCTTTTACCCTAAATGTTGTGCTTACCAGCGACAACAATGAGGCATATCAAATGTATGCGTATTCTTCGACCATTCGTGTGAACACTAACCAATTCGACATTGGCGAAGTCTCTGCTCGCTCGAAGGTTGACTATTATATTTCGCCCCAAAGCGGTGCGCTCGAAGGATGGAGCGACATCGTATTCAACTTCCGCTCGACCAGCCTTGCGGGGGCCACATGGCAAGCGCAGGAAACGACTGCCGCCATTGAGCTTACCCCTAAGGCCACCGGGGAGGCGAGCGTTCTGGTTGCCCGCTTGAACGTGTCAAACCACACTGGCATGTCATCGCGCAGCTCTTCGACATCGGGGTTCTCGGCGCAGGTGCTCGGGCCGCGCCCGCCTTGTGTTGCCTGCGACACCCCTTTCACTTCCGCCAGCGGCCTTGTCCTTGTTACCTATGAGGGGCCGTTGCAGGAAGGGTTTGTGCCCTGTTACAAGGAAACGCCCTTCGTGAAGAAGAACGGGTCATACGTTGCGCTTGTTGATCCTGTGGATTATAAAACCGCCGTCGAAGATGACGTCACGCTAATCGAGGATAAGGCGCTCGACGCAAGTTCGCCCGACGTGAATGGCAACGGGTATCTGAATATCGTGGACGCACAAATTGCTTACGATCTTGCAATTGGTGGCTACACCGACTTCTCCAAGCTTGCCTTGGACCGATGGATTGCTGCCGATGTGAACGGCAGCGGCAATGTTGACGCGTCGGATGCCCTTGCGATTCAGTATTTGGTCTTAGCGGGCTAACGAAATCCCGAGGACTGATTGTCCAACTGAATACGGCATTGGCTTTGTATTCTTGAAATAGAATTATTCAATGATTAGAATAGGAATATTTAACGGCAAGGTAGAACGGGTGGTTATATGCGTTCAAAGTCACGGGTAGACAGTGTCTCTTTGGCGGAAAAGGTTATCAGTTGCTTTCTTTCCCTGGTCCTGGTGATCGGCCTTTCGCCGAGCTATGCGCTTGCGAAAATCGACAGGTCGTCTTCTGAGGGAACGAACGCCGAAGTGGTCGAGACGCCCAGCGTCGAAGAAGATTCGTCGGTAGCTGCTGAGCTGGCCGCTCCGGCGGAAAACGAAATAGAGGCAAGTGCGCAGGAAGACCCCGATCCAGAGTTTGTGGCCCGTTCGGTCGTCACGGAGCTAGCCTACGGCGGCGGCACGGGCACCCAGGACGACCCCTACCTCATTTCAACCGAGGCCGACCTTGTAGCGCTGTCCCAGGCGGTTAACGCGGGCGAAAGCCAAAGCGGCGGCTACTTCAAGCTGACGGCCGACATCGTGGTTGAAAGCGCCGATTGGGCCCCCATCGGCATCATGAACACCAGCACGGATTACCCCTTTGCGGGCACCTTCGATGGCGACGGCCATAGCGTTACCTTGAATTACAAGCGCACAAGCGGCACCGCCAGCCCCACCGGATTGTTCGGCTATACCAAGGGCTCAGGCATCTCTCGTGGTGCTGCCACCATCACCGGCGTCATCGTGAAGGGCTCCCTTTCTTCCAGCCAGTCTTACCTGGGCGGCATCGTGGGCTTCGCGGCCAACACCATCGTGGAGGAGTGCCGCAACGAAGCCACGATTACCGGCTACAACAATGTTGGCGGCATCGTGGGAAGCTGTATGAAGGACGGCTTCACCTCCACGCCGAACACCGTGATCGTTCGTCGCTGCCATAACGCGGGCGCGGTGAGCAACACCAGCTCCAGCTACGCGCGCATGGGCGGCATTATTGGCGCCTTCGGCTCTGGTTCCGAATCCGAGATCTCCGATTGCCTGAACACGGGGTCAGTCACCGCTGGCGGGACTATTGTTGCAGGCATTTGCGGTTATTGGTACTGCGCAAGCTGCGGCACCGCCTACATGGACAACTGCCTGAACACGGGCGTCATCACCGGCAGCAGCTATTCCGGCAGCGCCGCGGCCATCGTTGCCAGCTTCGGTGGTGCCATGTCGGGTGACGTGAGCAACTACATCAATAACGTTTACTCGCAGGTGCTCAAGGTGCACGCAGGTACCGCGACCACCGGCACGATGCTGGGCTATTACTACTCCAACACGCAAGTTTCGAATTACGGCTTGTTCACCGATGCCGAGATGCCTCTGGCTGCCACGGCCGATACGCTGGGCAAATACTTCGCCCAGACCGAAACCGCGCCGGTGCTTCGCTGGGAGGCGCCCCTGAATCCCACGGTGGGGAAGGTGACGGTAACGGGCCTTACCGATGAGGGCGGCCTGGAGGTCGGGAAGAACGCCACCTTCACCGTAGACGCCCGCCTGCCCAAGACTGGCGACGGCGCCAGCGGCACGCTGAGCTATGCGTGGTACCGCGCAACGTCGGCGGAAGTGAACCCGGCAACCGACACGCCGCTTGAAGGCAACGCCAAATCCATAGAGGCCAGCGTCCCTGCGGGCGGCACGTACTATTTCTATTGCGTGGTCACCAATACGCTCAATGGGGAAAGTGCCTTGCTGACCAGCGAGTCCGTGGAAGTCACCGCCATCACCGGCGTTGAGCCCGCTACCCCTGAAATTACCTCCCAGCCTGTTGGCGGCGAATCAGACCAAGAGGGCGATGACTTGACGCTCTCCGTTGGGGTTAACGACCAGGTTTCAGGCATCGGAACGCTGACCTACCAGTGGTACCGTGCGAAGGGGACCGAGGCTGATCCCAACAACGACGAATTGATTGCGGACGCCACTGCGGCTTCCTACACCGCTTCGGCATCTTGCGCGGGCACCTATCGCTACTATTGCATCGTCACGAACACCTTCGACTTGGTTTCGCATTCCGTGACGTCTGACCTTGTAACCTTCACGGTAAGGCCTGCCGAGATTTCCTCGGCCGAAGAGCTGCTGGCCTTCGCTGCGCGCGTGAACGGCAGCGGCATCCGCACCGATGACGGCGACAACGTGGCGGGCAAGACCTTCGTGCTTACTGCCGACATCGATCTGACCGATGTGGCCTGGACGCCCATCGGCACCTACTACTACGACAGCTACAGCATCAGCTCCACGGTCATCAACGAGTTTTCGGGCGTCTTCGACGGCCAGGACCACACCATTTCGGGCCTGAACGTGCAGGGCGAGAACCTTTCCATGTGGCACACCAACTATGCTGGCCTGTTTGGCTACACCGACAACGCCACGGTGAGAAACCTCACCGTTGAAGGCACGGTGAACACGCCCAACCTGCGCTACGTGGGCGGCATCGCGGGCTATGCCGCGGGCAACGCCACCTTCGAGAACCTGGTGTTCAAGGGTCAGGTCGAAGGTGCAAGCCGTGTGGGTGGCATCGTGGGCTTTTCTGGCGAAAGCGATGGCGCGGTTGCCATTACCAATTGCGCCGCACAGGGCAAGGTGACCGCCCAGGCGTACGCTGCAGGCATCGTGGGCGTGGCCGGCAACACGGCCGTTGCCAATTGCTACAACTGGGCCGAAATCGACTGTCCGGCCTATGCCGCAGGCATTGTGGGCAGCGTGTACATGGGCTACAACCTGGGCGGCGTGACTATCGGCAACTGCTACAACGTGGGCAACATCGATGCGGCCGACGATCAGGACGACGACACTTCGGATTACTATGGCGCCATCGTGTCCGACTACGCCACCAGCTATCCGGCTGACAACTATTACCTGAACACCAGTTGCATCCGTGATGCCTATCTGGGGTCTACCTACAAAAACCACTCCATGACCTCGGCCGACATGCGTGCCGCAAGCTTCGTGGATACCTTGAACGCGGCTACTGGTCAAGCCGATGCGCTGTTTGTCCGCAGCACGACGGGTGGCTACCCCCAGTTCAGCTGGGAAAAGCAAACGCCAGCTTGCGCGGTGACGCTTACCGTCACGCCTGAAGAGGCGGTTGGCGCCGAGGTGCACGTGGTTGACGCGGCGGGCGCCGAGCAGCTTGCCGCCGTTGTAGAGGATGCTGCCGCGGGCACGTACCTGTATTACCTTCCCAAGGGAACGTACACGGTCACGGCGCGTACGTACGGCTATAACGTAGAGACGTTTGAGCTGGTCATTGACCAGACCGATGAACCGATAACCCGCGAGATTGCCATGACGGCCGCTCCAACGCAGTCGGTTATCTTTGACGTTACGGCGCAGGATTCTGCATCGACCACTTCTGCCATGCTGTGGCTGGAGTCATCCGAGTACGGCATGCTCAAGCAGGGCGTACGCAAGGCAAGCGCTTCCACGTTGGAACTTCCGGCGGGTGAATACACGTATACCTGGGTCATGGCCGATCATATGAGCGTTTCAGGCTCGTTTGAGGTCACCCAGGAAGGTTCCGAGGCGGGCACCATCATCCGCGAAAGCGTCGTGATGCCGGTGCCTATCGCTTGGGATGGATCGATGCTTGAGCCGGTGCAAAACACTGAGGGCTATTACCTGATTACGCGCGGTGAGGAGCTTGCTTGGTGCGCCGAGCGGGTGAACGCCGGCGAAGCCCAGACCAACATGCTGCTCATGGCCGAGATCATTCTGAACGACTCCGACAACTACGCCAACCAATGGACCCCCATTGGTGTGGGCGACTACGACTACATCACCTACGACGTGAACCCCTACGCTGGCGATTTCAACGGCCAGGGCTACACGGTCGAAGGGCTCTACATTGATTCTGAAGCTGACAACCAGGGCCTTTTCGGTGTGGTTTCCGACGGCGCGACGTTCGAGAACTTCATCGTCAGCGGCTTTGTCCGCACGTCGGGCGATTGCGCCGCGGGTGTTGCCGCGTACCTTGACACCGCCAACGTAACCTTTACCAACGTGGGCAACGAGGCCAACGTCACGGCAAGCGTGTGCGTCGGCGGCGTTGTTGGCGAGACGAAGCCGGGCGCCAATTGCGTGACCACGCTCAAGTACTGCTACAACAAGGGCAACATCACGGCCACCATGGCCACCAACTACGAATGCGATTACGCCGGCGGCGTCGTCGGGTGTGCCCTTACGGGCGGCGAAGACAACCTGGTCATCAAGAGCTGCTACAACATGGGCGACGTCCTTGCGCTTGCCCATACGGCAGGCGGCATCTTGGGTACCGGCGCTTGCACCATCGACGGCGTATACAACACCGGCACGGTCACCCACCTTAGTGCGAGCGACGTGTACGAGTTCGCCTCGGGCGCCATCATCGGCGTGTGGACATCAACCGATGCCGGCGTTTCGGTGAGCAACGCCTCATACCTGGAAGGCTCAAGCGAGCGCGCCTTCGGTTACGTGAGTGGAAGCGTTTCGGGCGAAGCTGCCGTGTTCGAGGTCCCTGAGTACTTCACCACGGCGGTGCTGGTTAACTATGACGGCTTCGGCACGCGCTATGGGTCCACATTCAACGACGGCTATCCGTATCTTACCTGGGAGGACACTTCCCGCGTGAAGCCCGTGGTGCCCGCCATGCCGGGCTCGGCGGAAAACCCTTACGTCATTTCCACGGCCGATGACTTGGTGGCCTTGTCCGAAAGCGTTGCCGCAGGTCATACCTATGCAGCCGAATACGTGGTGCTTGCCAACGACATTGACATGGAAGGCATTGACTTCCATTCCATCGGCAACTATCGCAATAGCTCCGGATGCTATTTCGCGGGCACCTTCGACGGCCAGGGCCATTGCATCTCCAACCTGAGCATCGACACCCATACCACCTCCTATGAAACCGATGAGGGCGCGGGCGTGGGCCTGTTCGGCCACACACGCAACGCCACCATCACGCACCTGGAGGTTACGGGCAACGTTTCTGGCACCATCTGGGTGGGCGGCATCGTGGGCTACGGCTACGCCACCCACGTGACAAACTGCCTTTCCCGCGTGAACGTGAACGCCACCTCCTATGAATATGGCGACGGCCAGGGCATCTATGCCAGCGGCATCGTGGGCCAGTCCTTCGCCGACGTTGAGGGCGGCGGCTCGGTTACGGGTTGCGCCTACTACGGCTATGCCGGCGACGCGGCCATCACCACGCTCAACACCAGCAAGGCAACTGTTGCGGGCAATTACTATCTAAGCGGCAACAACGCCTGTGGCACCGACAAGGGCGACGGCGGTGCGACCGGCGTGGAGTCCCTGGATTCCCTTGAGATTGCCTGGAACCTGAATACCCTTGACGGCACGCAGTCCAACAGCCTTATTTGGGGCTTGGGCGAAGACGGCGTGTGCTTCACCGACGGCGTGGACGTGCTGCCTTCCTACCGCGTTTTGCTGGACAAGTCTGCTGCGCTTTTGAGCGCAAGCCCCGAGTATCGCTACGCCGATGAGGGCACGACCGTCACGATCAACTCCGTAAAGAAGGGCTATGACCTGACGTCGGGCGTCATTGCGAAGACGCTTAGCGAGCTTGGCACCTACGAGACCGTCTACAGCGGCGCGGTTCCGGGTGAGATTCCCGCAAGCTATACGATTCCGGCGGTTGACGCCGACCTGTATGTTTCCGTGAACGCGACGTTCGATCGCTCGACCAAGTTTGACCTTTCGGTTGCGTATGCAGTCGAGGGTGACGTCTCCTACACGGGCGCTCCGGCCGAGGTGAAGTTCTACAGCGAAGATGGCGAGGAAATCACGCAGGCTAAGCGCGGCGATGTTGTGACGGCTCGCGTTTCTGCCATCAACGACGCGCTCCAGGTAAAGGGCGCGGGCGCAAGCGGCGTTTATGGGTTTGACTTCTCTGACAACGTTGATATTGAGCTTGAGTGCACTTCTTACCTGCGTGAATACAAATTCACCGTTCCCGACGCCGATGTTTGGTTTGCCCTTGACCTTGAGGCCAAGGGCACGCTTCCCACCCAGCGCGACGAGACGCTTGAGGTGGAGGCCAACGCCTTCCACGTGGCTAACGCCAAGTACGCCGACAACGGCACGCTCTTGAATGCCGACTTCATTGTGGATGACGACGGCACGGCTGGCATCACCACCTACTACTATTCCTATCCGCAGCAGGCGGTGAGCACCATCTACACGCTGGAAGGGGGGCTGACCAGCGCGGATTATTATTCGCAGCTGTACTCCTCGCTGGATGAGGAGGGCAACCGCGCCCTTACGCAGTACACCGGCATCGACATCGAGCGCTACCTGACCAAGTGGTGCGGCATGGCGGCCGATCTGGCCGATGACACGCCCGTGACGTTCATCGCATCGGACGGTGAAAGCGTGGCCCTTACCGTGGGTGACCTGCGCGGCTACGCCTACAGCGCCTACCAGGTGGAGGGCGACTATGCGGGTGACTTCGTGGCCCGCGGCCTGCCGGTGCTTTTGGCCGCCGGTGCTGAAAACGAAGCCTTCGACCCCGATGAGCTGGGTCCGCTGTGCCTGGTTGTGGGCCAGACGGGCTATGACGAAGTGGGCGGCGGCGTGCTTTTGTCCGACGTGCGCAAGATTGTGGTGGGCACTGTGGAAGACGCCCAGACCATCACCCACAACGCCGAGCCCTACAGCGATTATCTGGATTACAGCATCGGCGTGGACGTGCGCCGTGAAGGCGAGCTGGTGGGAAGCTACCGCATCACGGTGGCTCAGCTTGAGGCCTACGTGGCCGAGCATCCTGAGGCAGCCGTAAGCGAATGGATCACCGGTTCGCGCTTCGGCGACGGCGGCGAACTGCAGTACACCGAGGAGCTGGACCATTACCAGGGCGCCAACATCTGGGAGCTTTTGCTGGCCGACGAGGAGCTGGGCCTGACCGAGTACGACCTGGCCGACGGCATGGCATACTTCTACGAGGAGCCCACGAGCTCCATCGACCCGCAATACTCCTTCGTGGCCGAGACCAGCCTGGCATACCTGGCGGGCACGGGCGAGGGCGGCTACGAGGCCGACGAGACCATCGTGAACGGGCTTACCACCACGGGTGTGGAGCCGGTTTTGGCCACGGCTAAAAACGGCCTGCCCCTGGTGAGGTACTACTCCGACGGCGGCTGCGTGGACGACGAGTACAACTACCGCGGCCCCTTCATCGCCGTGCTGCCCTGCAACGAGGGCGAGGGCGTTGTGGTGGAACAGGGCGCGGAAAAGGACGCCTACATCTCCACCTTCTTCGGCTATATCGTGCTTGACCTGGGCGAAGCCTGCGACAAGACCGAGCTGGAATGGCTTGTTGACGCCGTGAACAAGGATATGACGGGCTTTGTAGCCAGCGTCGATGGCTCCGATGTGGCCGCCGGCACAAGCTGGGTTGCCACCGAGGTGTGGGAGAGCCTGGCCACGGCGCTTGCGGCGGGCGAGGAGCTTATTGATTCTGCCACCGCAACCGCAGCAGAGGTGAACGCCGCCTACGACGCGCTGATTGGCGCGTGGCAGGTCTCCATGGACGAGCGCCATGAGGCAGCGGATGCCACGGGCGCCAGCGTTGCGGATGACGGGCAGCTGGGCGCGCTTTCGGTTGAGGGCGCGGCTGGGGTAGGCGTGGAAGGCGCTGATGCCATCGTCTCCACCGATGAAGGCACCGAAACTGAGGGTATTGGCGAAGCGGCATCGAATGCTTACGCCGCCTCATCCTTCGAGGAGCCGGCCACCACGAAGAGCGTGACCACCACCGACGAGGGTCGCTATGTGAGCGACGAGATCCTGGTGGTCTTCGACGATGACACCTCCAAGGGCACCGCCTTCACGGCCCTTTCCACCGTGGAGGCCGTTGATGAAAGCGCGCTTGCCAAGGAGATAAGCGCGGCCAATCTGGCCGATGACGACGAGGTGGTCACCATCAAGCTGGACCAGGGTGTGGATGTGCTTGATGCCGTGGCCGAGGCAGAAGCGCTGCCTGGCGTGGAATACGCGCAGCCCAACTTCGTGTACACCACCCTTGAGAACGACTACATTGACGCCTTGAATGACGGCATGGTTTACGAGGCGACCTCCGACTATACGGCATCCTCGGTTTACGAGCCTGAGTACGTGCCCAACGACCCGGCCCTTGCCAGCACCACGCCTTCCTCGTCTTCGGCCAACGCATGGCACCTGGATTCCATCAACGCCTTCGAGGCTTGGGACATCGTGAAGACCAACAACACCGTCACGGTGGCCGTGCTGGATACGGGCTGCTACCTCACCCACGAGGAGCTGGCAAGCCAGGTGTGGACCGAATACGCGTGGAACTCGTATCTGGGAAGTGCCCTTACCAAGGACTACCAGGGCCATGGCACCCATGTATGCGGTCTGGTGGCGGCTCAGGCCAACAACGGCGTGGGCACGGCGGGTGCCAGCTATAACGCCAAGGTGCTGCCCATTGGCGTCTTCGACACCTCGGGCCAATACTGCTACACCAGCACGCTGGTGGATGCCTACGATTACCTGCTGGGTTATGCCGATGAGCTCAACATCCACGTGGTGAACATGAGCCTGGGCGGCTATGGTTCGCTGGATTCCGACGATTACGCGCTCATGGGCCGCATCGCCACCGCCAAGAACAAGAATATTGTCACCGTGGCCGCGGGCGGCAACGGCGACGACTACGGCAACCCCTACACCCAGGCAAGCTATCCTTCGGACTACGAGGATTGCGTGGCCGTGACCGCCCTTTCCACCGATGGCAAGACGCCCACCACCTGGTGCGACTACAATGCCAACAAGGACATTTGCGCGCCGGGCCTTTACATCTACAGCACCTACTACAACAGCCCCAGCTCCTATAAGGTCATGAGCGGCACGTCCATGGCATCGCCCATTGTGGCGGGCTCCATGGCGCTTCTGTGGGCGGCCGATCCCAACCTCACGGTTGCTGAGGCCAAAAACCTCATTTACTCCACCGCGGCGCCGCTTACGGTGACCAGTGGGCGCGAAGGACTCTACGGCGCGGGCATCCTGGACATCTACGCGGCCATCCAGCAGCTGGCGGGTGTGGTTATATCCAACGACGTGACCAGCGTTTACAGCGGCGCCACCTTGCAGATGACGTGCCGCTCCACCAGCGGTGAATCGGTGGAGGGTGCCGTCTGGAGCGTGGAAAACGGCACCGGCAGCGCCACCATCGATGCTTCGACCGGCGTGCTTTCGGCGCTCATGCCTGGCACCGTGACGGTTTCGGTGAAGCTGGCAAGCGCGGAGGAAGCAGCTGACTCCATAACCATCGACGTGCTGCCGCTTGAGATGGACGCGGCGCCTTCCACGCAGGCAGGAAGCGATGGCATCACCGTGAGCTGGGAGGCCAACGAGTATGCTGCGGGCTATGCGCTGGAGCGTTCCAGCGACGGCGACCTGTGGGTGCAGATTTTTGAGGCTGACGCCGACACGCTGAGCTACCTTGACACCGAGGTTGAGGAAAACCAGCTGTACTACTACCGTGTGACGCCGTTCTCCGCCGTGGCGAAGGAGGGCACGGGCACTGCCTCCGAGGCGGGATGCTCTATGCGCTTCCAGTTGATCACCCTGGTGGACGGGGAGACCTCCCTTGCCACAAGCGATGAGGCCCTTGACCTGGCCGTGGATGTGTTCAAGGCCCGCGGCATCACGCTGAACTCCTTGGTGTTGGTGCCCGACTCCGACGACGCGTGGCTGGAAAACGCTGCGGCCCTTTCCGCGGCGGGCACGGGTTACGTGGTGGCCATGGGCGCGGGTGGCTTGAGCGAATCCGCCCTGGCAGATGTGGCCGCCCTTGCGCCGGAAGAGATTATCGTGCTGGCCAGTGAGGCGCAGATTTCTGACGATATGGCTGCCGCGGTGTCAGAGGCCGCTGCTGTCGACGGAGGCCAGGCTGCGAAGGTGACCCGTGTGACGGGCAACACTCGCGCCGCGGCCGCCGTAGCCGCAGCCCAGTATTGCCTGGGCGGCGGGACCTACGGGTCGACGGTCATCGTGTGCTCGCCTTCGCACATTGACGAGGCCTACGCGGCAGCGGGGTATAGCCAGGCTGCTGGCGCGCCCATCCTGCTAACCAAGGATGAGGCCGCACCCTTCGCGGCGCAGACGTTGCTTACCGCCAAGCACTTCGACACCGCCATCGTGCTGGGCAACGCATCCGAGGTTGCCGCCAGTGCCGATGGGTATCTAAGCCGTCAAGAGCTTTCCGTGAGCCGTGTGGCTTCGGCAAGCGAGCTTTCCGTGATGGCGCAGCGTGCGGTGTCTGAGGACGCGGCGAGTTATGCGATCGTGGGCGTGAACGCTTCTGAGTCGCCGGTGCTCACGCAGGTGGCTGCTTCCTTTGCGGGCACCCTGGGTGGCGTGCTTTTGGGCACGGATGCGGCATCGCTTGCGTCGTTTGGCGGGCATGCCGACGAGGTCGGCGCCGTGTTCGTGTTCGGCTCGGCCGATAAGACCGCCGCTGCTGGTGCCGCCATCGAGGCTGCGCTTACGGGCGAGCCGCTGGGCACTCTGGGTGACGTGAACAATTCCGGGCGCATCAACATCGTGGACGCCCAGGTGGCCTACGACCTGGCCCGGGGCGCTTACGGTGCGAACTACGGGAGCTATCCGCTTCCCGTTGGTTGGACGGTTGCCACGCTCTTTACCGTGGCCGACGTGAACGCCGACGGCGCCCTGGATGCTGCGGACGCCTTCGCCATCCAGCATTACGCGCACACCGGCGCGTGGTAGAAAATGAGACACCACACCCCTGGGGTGTGGTGTCTCATTTCGAGTGCCGCCTAGGCTTCCGGACAAAAAATTTCCGACACTTTCCTCAAAGTTGACCAGCATCTCTTGTGCTCTGGGAATATTCTCAAATAGGAATAATTCCCAATCGAAAGGAGACCATCAGATGCAGAAAACCGTATCGCTGCCATTGCGCGTGCTGAACGCGCTGTTGGCGCTGGTGCTGGTGGTGGGCCTGGCTCCCGCAATCAGCTTTGCCATGCCCTCGCAGGCATGGGCGGATGACGCCGCTGTCATCACGGTGAACGAGTATGGCCCGGATGCGACGACGCTTCTAAAAACCTACTCGGTCACGCAATCCGAGCTTGCCGCGCTTGCGGCGGGCAATACCGAGCCCTACGTGACCCAAATGGTGAGGAACTACAACAACGCCCCCATTCAGGTCTACAAGTCAAGCAGCTACGTCAACCTGGCTGATCTGTTCGAACACCTTGACATCAAGCTTGGCAATGACGATGTGGTGCATGCCGATCAGGGCACGTCGTTCATCGGCTGGTCGCGCACCTGGAAGGACCTGACCACGAAGTCCTACTATTACCCGAACTTGACGGGGTCCGACTTCTGGGCGAGCAGCGTCGATACCTCCGATGCGGCGCTGGTCGGCCCGGTGCTTGCGTTGAGCTATGCTGCGAACATGAGCGTTGATGCCAGCACGACCTCCGCCGACGCGCTTGCCGCGTTGACGGATACGGGCGACAGCACGAACTGCCCTCGCTGGTTCATGGGCGTGTATGAGGGCGACCTTTCGCTTCTGGAGCTCGCAGCGAACAAGTCCACCTCCAACGTCGACACCATCAGCATCGTCCACCCCGCCAAGCTCTCCTTCGACATGCAGGGCCACGGCGATGCCGTCGATTCCCAGACCATAGCCTATGACGGCTTCACCATCATGGGCCGCTACACCATAAGCACCTCGGCGCAATACAAGACCGTCGAGCCCGAGGAGCCTGCTGCCGAAGGCTATATCTTCGATGGCTGGTATACCGACAAGTCCTTCGAGACGGCTTTCGAGTTTGGCAACGACCTGACCGCTGACACCACGCTCTATGCAAAGTGGATTGAGGATCCCGCCTATGCGCCCCAGATGAGCCTTTCCACCGAGGCTTCCGACCTGAAGGTGGGCGACACCTTCACCGTGGCCATCGATATGACCAACATTACCGCCGCCGCCCAGGCCAACCTGGCCTGGTCCGACAACCTGGAGCTCGAGAGCATCGTTGCCGGCAGCGCCCTTGAATTCGCCGGCGCCCAGGGCGGCTTCGAGTGGGCCAACGACGAGGGCGCCGACGACTCCCTCTTCTCCTTCGTGGGCAACCAGGGTACCGAGGACGGCACCGCGGCGTTGGCCACCTTCGAGTGCACGGCCGCGGGCGAGGTCAGCGTATCCGTGGCGGAAGGCGTGGCCGGCAAGAGCCTCGACGCCGAGGAGCATGAGATTGCGGCCTCCGAGCCGCTGGAGCTTTCCGTTGCGCTCGATGCCCTGAAGGGCGACCTGAACAACAGCGGCAAGGTGAACATCGTGGATGCCCAGATCTGCTACGACCTGGCCACTGCCAAGTACGAGGCCGAGACCGCGGCGGACGCCAAGGCGGCGCTGGTGGCCTGTTGGGCCGACCAGGGTGCAACCTACGACATGATCGTGGCCCTGGCCAACGTCAACGGCGATGAGGCGCTGGACTCCTCCGACGCCTTCGCCATCCAGCATTACGCGCATACGGGTGAGTGGTAGAAAATGAGACACCACACCCCTGGGGTGTGGTGTCTCATTGTTCGGAATCGCTTTCGCGGAGATTTTCTTGTTCAAATTACACTCGAATGAGTATAATAATCCTTAACTATGCGTTATTGAGGATAATTGTCGACCGTGAAAGGGGGAGTCTGATGAAAAAGACAGGGAATGCTCAACACGATTCCAAAAAGGGAGGTGTGTTGAGTGCTTCTAAGCGCGTGGTGAACTCGATTCTTTCTGTCGTGCTGGTGATCGGGCTTATGCCGTCCATGGCATGGGCAGACGATCTGGCGGCCAACGAATCTGGCCATGAGCTCAACGTCGTTACGACTGAGGAGGCAGGCCAGCCTATTGAGCGAACCAAGACGGCCGACACGTCAGCCGCTGGTGCTGATGCTGTCGCAGCCGATGTTAACCAAACGTCTGGCGACGCGATGTCGGCCGAAAGCGTGATGACGCCTATGGCGGAAACCATCACGGTTGGCACGGGCACGGTATCCAATTACACCCAGCCGTATCGCAACTACTACAAGAACGGCACGAACCAGATGATGTACACGGCCGACGAAATCGGCACGTCGGGCACCATCACGGCCATCGCGTTTAACGTGGCCACGGCTTCTAGCTGGACGCCCACGTCGGTCAAGGTGTATATGGCCACCACAAAGAACACGCAGCTTACAACAAGCAACGCGTTCACGACCGAGAACTCGACGCTGGTGTATTCGGGAACTCCCACTCTTGGTGCTTCCACCGGTTGGGAAACTTTGACGCTCGACACTTCTTATGAGTACAACACAACTGACGGCGACCTCGTCGTTATCGTGGCGCAGTCTTCGTCCTCTTATAATAGCTCGCTGAAGTATTACAGCACCACAATCAGCGGCTTGTCGATTGGACGTGGCAGCGATTCCAACACGGATTATGCGGACGCAACGTCAGCTTCCGGTTATTCAACGCTTACCACCCGTGCCAACATTCAGTTGACCATGGAGACCTGCGACCACGAGGGTGCGACGTTCGTGAGCACGACCGCCCCCACCTGCACCGAGGGTGGCTACGACACGTACTACTGCTCCAAGTGCGAAAAGAACATCAAGAAGAACGAAACCGCCGCTTTAGGTCACGCCTATGAGAACACGACTGCGTACGCTTGCGACAAGGATGGCGTTGCTGACGAAAACGGCAAGTTCTTCGCTCAGAAGTGCGATCGCTATGAAGCTTGCGGTTACACCAAGGTCTGGGCGAACCCGGAATATGCGGGCACGTGGGATGGTTCTTCCGCTGAGGCTTGGACGCACGGATCCGGCACGCAGGACGATCCTTATCTGATCGAGACTGCCTCCAACCTGGCCTACTTAAGCGCCCAGGTTATGGCATCCAGTTCCAACACGTACTCTGGCAAGTACTTCAAGGTCACCACCGACCTTGACATGTCTGCTGGCAACTTCTTGCCGATCGGTGGCGGCTCTTCCGCCACGAGCTATAGCACCAGCTATAAGTTCTGCGGCAACTTTGACGGCGATGGTCACAGCATCACGTTGGCACAGAGCATCGGCCGTGCTTATTCGGGACTGTTTGGCTATGTTGGCTCCTTTAGCGACAGCGCCACGATCAAGAACGTCGTCGTCAAGGGTACGGTCAACAACACCAGTGGCGCGTATGTCGGTGGTGTTTGCGGCTACCTGCAAAATTCCACGATGTCGAATTGCCGCAACGAGGCAACTGTCACCGCCGTGGGTAATGACGTTGGCGGTCTGGTCGGCAGCTGCTACGGCACGATTTTGACCTCATCCAATACCGGCAACATTACGTCTACGGGCACGAACGTCGGCGGCGTTACGGGTTACATGACGCAATACTCTACGGCCACGGTAACTGACTGCTACAACAATGGCGCTATCACGGGCAGCAACCAGGTTGGCGGCGTTGTTGGTTACGCGTACGCATACATGTCTGGCTACGCCAAGAAGATCACGAACTGCTACAGCTCGGGTGCGATTTCCGCAACCACGACGAGCACGAAGTACTATGGTGGCGTTTGCGGCCAGGTTACGGGTAGCTCTTCTACGAATGCTGCATATCTCGTTTTTACGAATTGCTATTGCCTTGACACCTGCGACGTTGTTTGCGGAGGCACGACCTCTTATGCAACGCTGAACACCGTTGAATCCAAGACCTCTTCCGAGCTTGCGGGCTTGGCGGGCACCTTGGGCGATAACTACATGGCCGGCTCTCCTTACCCGGTTCTCACATGGGAGGCTCCTGCGGGTTGCCCGGTCATCACCACCCAGCCTGCTGATGCAACCTACGTCAAGGACGCAACGCCCGATGCTTTGAGCGTTGCGGCTTCCAGCTCCGAAGGTTACGCACTGTCTTACCAGTGGTACAAGAATGGCGAGGTCATCGAGGGCGCTACGAGCATGACTTACACGCCGAGCACCTCCGAGATCGGCACGGCGTCCTATTACTGCGTCGTGACGGCCGCAAGCCTTGAGCTCTATCCGACCACGTCGGGCACGGCCACGGTCAAGGTCTGGAGCGGCGCTACGGCTGCGACGCCGACCATTTCGGCGCAGCCCGCTTCCGCTTCTTACATGCAGGGCGAAACTGCCACGGCGCTTTCCGTTACGGCGAGCGTTACTGACGGCGGCGTGTTGACCTATCAGTGGTACAACGGCGAAGACGCCATCGCAGGCGCAACCGAGTCCACGTATACGCCGAGCACGGCTGCGATCGGCGAGGCAACGTATAAGTGCGTCGTGACGAACACGCTCGAGGGCGAGTCCACGGCCACGGCTACGACCGAAACGGCTACCATCACGGTTTCCGGCCGCACGATTTCTACGGCTGCCGACCTCAAGGCTTTCGCAGCCGAGGTTGCTGCGGGCGACACGAAGGCCGGCTATACGACCACGTTGTTGGCTGACATCGATGCGACGCTTGAAGGCGACGACATCATCATCGGCACGGATTCCACAAACTGCTTCAAGGGCACGTTCGAGGGCAACGGCCACACGATCAAGGTGGCTATCTCCTCCGACGCGCAATATGTTGGCCTGTTTGGCTATGTGAATGGCGCAACGATTCAAAATCTTGTTCTTAAGGGTACCGTGACCAGCACCTATGCTCCTTCAAGCGTATATACCGCTGGCGACTGCGGCGGCCTGATTGCTTACGGCACTAATTCCACCGTGAAGAACGTCGGCAACGAAGCCAATGTCACGTTCAACACGACCAGCACCGCCGCTGCATGTTATGCGGGCGGCATTGCCGGTTATCTTAGCGGTGGGTCGATCGATGGCTGCTACAACACGGGCACGATCAAGGCCAACACGGCTGCAGCGGGTATCGCTGGCTACTTCTTTGGCGGCACGGTTTCTAACTGCTACAACACGGGTGACGTGACGGGCGCCGGCTATTACACCGGCGGCATCGCGGGTCTTTGCAGCGGCACGTATAGCTCTTCAACCACTTATCTGAACTGCTATGCAGCTGGTAAGGTTGGTGGCACGTCCTCCACGGGCACGGGCGTGGTCTTTGGCAGCGCGTCAAATTCTTATTCGACTGAAACGAACTGCATGTATGCCAATGACATCAATGGCGACATGGCCGGTATCGGCAATATTTCTTCCGGCACGCATACCGTGGCCGCGAAGACGTCTGCTGAGCTGCAGGCTGCTGCTGCTGACTTGAACTCGGAAGCTTTCGCAACCGATTACTATGCACAGAACAACGGCTTCCCGGTTCTTGCTTGGCAGCAAACGGGCATCGCTGCTGGCACGCCTAAGATCACGGATCAGACGCGTTCCCAGAACGTTCCGACTTCCGAAACAGCTCTTAACCTTTCCGTGACCGCTTCGGTTGACGCACTCGGCGCGACCTTGACCTATCAGTGGTACAAGGATGGGGTTGCCATCAATGGTGCAACGGCTGCTACGTATGCGGCCGACATCACCACGGCGGGCACCCACACCTATGCGTGCGAGGTTTCCAATGGCGACCTCATGACGAAGTCTGCCGATATTGTCATCCTGGCGTATGCCCAGGCTGCTGTTCCGACGGTTTCCGTTTCCCCTGAGGGCCCCATCGAAGTCAAGCAGGGCGGTGCTGCCCAGACGCTTACCGCTACGGCTTCTTCGACCGACGAGGGCGCCACGTTGACGTATCAATGGCAATACTCCGAGGATGGCGAGGCGTTCTACGACGTGAGCGGCATGACAAGCGCCACGTTTACGGTACCCAGCTCCACACTGGGCGACACGTGGTATCGCTGCGTGGTCACCAGCACGGTGGTTGTTGCCGACAATACGGCAACCACCACATCCGACGCTGTGAAGGCCACGGTTGTTCCGCTGACCATCGAGAGCGTTGACGATTGGAAAGGCTTTGCGGCCACGGTCAACGGCGGCGACTACCTGTACGGCGTGACGGTTTACCTGGGCGCTGACCTGACGTTGACCTCTGATGACATGGCTGCTGTCGGCACGTATAGCACGTCGAGCGGCTACAAGTTCCAGGGCACGTTTGACGGCCAAGGCCATACCATCACGCTTTCCGACGTTTCCGTGAGCACTGCTAGCACGGCGGCCCTGTTCGGCTACATCGGTGAGTCTGGCACGGTGAGGAATCTCAACGTTGAGGGCTCTGTCACCACCAGCACGCAATACGCAGGTGGCATCGCGTCCAACAACTACGGCACAATCGAGAACTGCACGAACGCTGCAAGTGTGAAGACTACGTACTCCTCTGGTTATGCCGGCGGCATTGCAGGTCAAAACTATGGCTTCGTCAAGAGCTGCGGCAACACGGGTTCCGTGTCTGCTGCGGGAACCAGCACATGCTATGCGGCTGGCATTGTGGGCTATAATTACCATAGCGTGAGCGGCTGCTATAACACTGGCGCCGTATCTGTTTCCACTACGGGCAGCTACACCAGCGCATATGCTGGCGGCATCGTGGGCTATTGCTCCATTTACTACTCTGGTGACTATGGTGTGAGCATCTCCGATTGTTACAACATGGGCTCTGTCAGTGCAGAGAAGGCAGCCACGGGCAGCAGCTATTACGCACGTGCTTGCGGCATCGCCGGCTACGTGCCGTACAGCAGCTCCTCGGCAACCAAGAACTACGAGTTGAAGAATTGCTACAGCACCGGCACGCTTGCTTCGTCCATTACGGGCAGCACGGTTACAACCGGATGCCAGATGTACGGCATTGCCTACAACAGCACTTCTTCCAGCTATGCGAACTATCTGATCTACGACAATTTGTACTTCCTGGAAGGCACGGCTGACGCTGCCTTGTGCACGACTTCCTATTGCCAGGTAACGAATGTTTCCTTCAAGGCGGCCACCGATCTGAAGGACGCTGCTATGGTTGACACCCTCAACGGCACCGTTGCCGAGGGCGAGACCGGCGCTTGGATTGCTGACGAAACCAGCATCAACAGCGGATACCCGATCCTTGCTTGGCAAAAGCCCGCTGCTCATGTGCACACGCTGGTGAAGGTTGACGAAGTTCCGGCAACCTGCACGCAGGCCGGTACCGAAGCCTATTGGAAGTGCAGCGAATGCAGCAAGATGTTCTCTGACGAAGAGGGCACCACCGAGATTGAGGAACCGGTTGCCATCCCGGCCAAGGGTCACACCCTTACGGCCGTGGAGAAGGTTGATCCCACCTACGAGGCCGCAGGCTGCGCAGCCTATTGGACGTGCAGCGTTTGCAACAAGGCCTACTCTGATGAGGCAGCCACCACCGAGATCGAAGACCTTGCTGCTTGGAAGGCCGAGGGCGGCGACGGCTACATTGCCCCGCTTCCCACAATCTCTGACGCAACGCTGACGTTTGATGCCAGCGCGACCTTCGCATCGATTAAGGTCGACGGCCAGGCCGCTGATCAAGCGCTTGTGACGCTTTCTGCCGACTTCGTTGCTGATGGCTATGTTCCGACGCTTAACGGCGTCAAGATGGTCAAGGACGGCACCGTTTGGAAAGCGCTTGTTGCCAAGGCGGATGCCTCGTCCATTGCAACGCGTGAAAACGTTTCGACGGTCAAGGCTGACGCCGACACCGTTGCTTCCGTCAAGGGCGACGTCACGATGAGCGGAGTAACGAACATCGTTGACGCACAGGCCGCCTACGATGTTGCTCGTGGCAGGTATGGCCTTGGCGAAGGCGCTGCCTCGCTCACTATGGCGCAGTTCCTGAGCGCCGACGTGAACGACACGCCTGGTGTTGATGCAAGCGATGCCTTTGCGATCCAGTACATCATTCACCATCCGGCCGCCTAGCGAATAACGCGCGAGCGGTCTTGCACAAGGCATGTAAGGCGGTTCCCCTAAAGGGACCCGCCTTTGTGCCAAAAACTACATTGACGTGGGATTTTGACAACAATCGCTTAGCGGCGCGTTCAGGGCTGCTCCATTTGCGTGAATGGCGCAGCCCTGGATGAGGCTTGGGGTCTCACCCATTTGAGGTATGGAAACGGGGAGGTTGCCATGGCTTCTAAATCTTTGCATTCCGCTGGGAGCTCTTTTTTGCGTATTGCGCTTTCCGCGATACTTGTTGTGGGGCTTATGCCATCCACGTCGTGGGCGCAGGTTACAGAGCGCAGCAAATCGGCTTCTCCTGTGGAGATTGACAACGCTGCGGCGCTAGAAGAGCCCCTTGAAGACAGCGTTGAGGCTTTTGCCGAAGAGGCCTCCGCACCCAGCGAGCCTCAGGCGCTGTCCCTGACGGGATCGGGAACGGCAAGCGACCCTTATGTCATACAGACCGCCAGCCAGCTGACGGAAGCGGCGGGCGCCATCAATACCGATACCGAAGGAACGTACAACCAGGCTTGCTACCGTCTGTCCGCAGACATTGAGGTCTCCGATAATTGGGAGCCGATTGGCAAGAGCAGCACCTATCCCTTCAAGGGCACCTTTGACGGCAATGGCCACACCGTGACCGTCCAGATAAACACTGCCTCTTCCTACCAGGGCCTTTTCGGCTATATTGCGGATGCCGCGGTTAAAAACGTTACGGTTAAGGGAACCATTGCAGCGTACCGCTATGTTGCGGGTGTGGTGGGATATGCGAAAAACTCCAGCATAACCAACGCCCATAACCAGGCCTCCGTCACCGCGGTGACGGACCGCTCTGGCTACTACTCATACAATTTTGCAGGCGTTGTCGGCATGGCGGAAAGCTGCAAGATTGTTGCGTGCAGCAACCAAGGGACGATCACCCATGCGGGCTCTGGTTCGACTACGAAGGGCTATGGAAACACCGCCGGCATTTGCGGCTACCTTAATGGCGGAACCATCAGCAGCTGCTACAACAGCGGCCTGATTCATGGAACAACCGTGAAGAACGCGGGCATCGTGGCCGACGTCAAGGGCGCGGTGACCATTGAGAGCTGCTACAACACCGGAAACGTTGCCTACGAAGTCGTAAGCTCCGATACCGAGACGTACGGCGCTTCCTATGATGGCGGCATCGTGGCCTATGCGGACTTAAGCACGATTACGGTGAGCAATTGCTACAACACAGGCTCGGTCACGACGGTGTCGACGACCTCGAGCAACATAAGCCTTGGCGGCATTTTCGGCTACATAAACGGATATATCTCGAACTACGCGAACTTGGCGAACAACTATTACCTGCAGGGGTCTGCCCCCTATGCGTTCGGAAGTCCGTATTCCAGCTATCGGTCTGACGAGGAGGGCAAGGGTGAGGCTTGCACGTCCGATCAGATGATGGCGGCGTCTTTCGCTGATTTGCTGGGCAACAACTTCCTTGCCGATGACGCTGGTACCTACAACGGTGGATTGCCCTATTTGCGTTGGCAGAACCAGGCCATGAACTATCGCGTCGATTTTTCGGTCGCCTTGGAAAACACCTACAACAACGACAGCCAAAATGCGATTGAACTTCACGTATACGATGCCGATGGCTCCGAGATTACGCTGGCCCCCGGAACGAACACGCCCGAAAACGCCACGTGGGAGGCTGGTGAATTCTCTAACGGAACATGCTTGAGCTACGTGGTGGCTAAGCGCGGGTATGAGACGGTCCAAGGCGAGCTTGAAATCGATTGCGAATCCGTTGCGCAAACCATTGCTTTGGTTCCGCAGACCTATACGCAAACTGTGGTCGTCGGCCCGGCAAATGCGCAGCTTGCGTTTACGGTTAAGCACGAAGGCCAATCGTCGGCATCAAGCGTTGAACCCTCCAGCAAAACGACCGATGAGGCGGCAGACACGTGCACGTACACTTTTGCGGGGCTGTACAACCACGATTCGCTTCATGTGAGCGTTGGATGCTATGGCTTTGAATCGATTGGCCAAGACCTGCCCTCATTGGATTTCGCCGATGGGGAAGCGACCGTCACCCTGGGGGCAAAGACGTCGTTTGCGGCCAACATGAGCGTCACCATTCCCGAGGGCCTTTCTTCCGAAAGCTCGAACCCGGTGGTCATAGTCTATTGCCGTGATGAGGCGAGTGACTATTACAACACGGTGGTGTATGACTCCCGCGAAGCTACGGCACCTACGCGTGAGGGCAATGTCTGTTCCTATGGGATAGCAGGTCTTGTTGCGGGGGAATATTCCTATATGGTGTATCTGCCCGGGTGCGAGACCTCTCGCGCAACGTTTGAAGTGGAGTCTTCTGACCAGGCTATCTCGGTTGTCCTTGAGCGTCCGAGCGGTGCTTGGGAGGGCAACGTCGATCTGGCTTGGTACACGATTGACCCCAACGCGGAGGAATTCCACATTGCAACGGCATCGCAGCTGGCGGGCTTTTCCCAGCTTGTTGCCGGCGCAGCCACAGATGAGACCGGCGGGGCCATTGCCGCGCAAAGCTTTGCAGGCAAAACGGTGTATCTGGATGCCGACATCGATCTTGGTGGCAACCTTGAGACGCCCCAGTATTGGACGCCCATTGGCAAGCAGGGCTCCAGCGCGACGGCGGCTGGCGTGTTCAGTGGCGTGTTCGACGGCTTGGGCCACGCGATTTCGAACATGCGCATCGGCCAGGATCAGACGAACCGGCTGCATTCGGTGACGACGGCGACAGGCCTTTTCAGCTCAATCCAAGGAACGTCTTCAACGCTTGCGGGCGTGCGCAACCTGACCCTTGCAAACGGCATTATCGAAGAGACCGACTACAAGGCGGGCAATTCGTATGGTACGGGCATGGTTGCAGGCAACGCCGGTTATGCCCAGTTTGACCACGTTAACGTGGAAAGCGGTGCGGTGCGCAACACGAAGGGCTACCAGGTTGGTGGCATCGTCGGCCGGATCACCGCTGGCACGATGCTTCAGAACTGCTCCAATGCCGCCAACATCTACAACGTGCAATACGATGTTGGTGGCATCGTCGGCTCCGTTTCGGGGACGTGCCAAATCACGCGCTGCACCAACAGCGGAGCGGTGGCCGTTTGGCCTTTCGATGGCGGTACGTCTTACACCACCGTTGTGGCGTATGGCGCAGGCGGCATTGTGGGCGCCATAGCTTCTGGCTCGAGTAACGCGACGCGTGTTACCGAATGCGTCAATACGGGCCTGGTCAACGCTAAGGTGGCAAGCGTCGGCGGTATTGTTGGCTGCGCGGGTTCGTCCTCGGGCACGACCGTGACGCCGTATTACATAGGCAATTGCTACAACCGCGGCAAGGTGTTCAGCCAGGCGACGACGTACTCTTCGAGCAGCTATGCGGCACAAGGCGACTCTGCTGGCGGCATCATCGGGTATGCCAACATCAAAGGGGCCACGGCTCCTCAGGTTGAGAATTGCTACAGCGAAGCCGAGGTGTCTATCACCGATGAGATAGAGAACGACCGTGCGTTTGCGGGCGGCGTCGTCGGCTTCATTTGGGGCGCGGATGTGCGCGAATCGGTGGCGTTTGCCAACAACTTCAGCGACGGCGATGTTACTCCGGGCTATTCGATCGGGCATAACTACGCCGAAAGCGAACCTGCGGGCTATGAGGGCATAGCCGAAATGATTTCGGCAAGCGACCTGTGCAGCGAAGACATGCCCGCACGCTTGGGTTCCGCGTTTGCGAAGGACACTGCGGGCATAAACGACGGCTTCCCGATTTTGCGTTGGCAAAACGCCAACACGGCATGGGATGTCGACTTCTGCATTACCCTGGATACGCCCGCCAACGATGACTTCGTTGTTACAGGCGGCCAAGTAGCCACGCAAGGAACGCTGCCGACGCTTGCGGTGTACGACGCAAGCGGAAACGCGGTCGAGCTTGCCGACGCAGTTGCCGTGGCGGTGGAACCGGACGGAACGTATCGGTTTGAGGCGAAGGCCGCGCTTGTAAGCGGAAGCTATTCATATGTTGTGTGCAAACGTGGGTATAACGAGACGGCGTCGACGGAAGGCGACGGATCGTACGTTTCTTGTTACAAAGGAACGTTCGAGGTGGCGGAAGAGGACACAAGCGTTGCATGCGAACTTACAGCAACCAGGTATACCTATACGCTTAAGATTGCCGACCCGGACGATGGGCCTTTGTCCGACGCAAGCTTCACGTTGCGCCAGGATGACGAGCAAGGCGCGATCATCGAGCCGGATTCCTTCGACGTTGAGGCGGCTGTTGCCACCTACCATCTTTACAACGGGCAGTACTGGGCCCGTGTGGGCCTTTATGGCTACACGCCGCGCCAGACAGCCGAAGGGGACCTGGCTATTTCATACGCGGACCTTTCCACTAACGTAACGTTGGAGCCGCTTTCCCAGATGTCGCTGGCCTTTGACGTGTCAGCGTCGGAAGGCGCCTATGACGACGGCGTGGTGGTTATGTCGTTGAGCTGCCCCGACAAGGATTTCGGCACCTTCGAGCTTTTGGCGGACCAGGATGGCGTTGCGCGCTATTCGACAGACGTCCCAACGGGAACGTATTCCTATGTCGTTCGGGCAGGCGGGTTCGAAAAGCAAGAGGGAACGATCGAGCTTGCGGAAGACACGACGGTTTCGCTAACCCTCGAGCCCGCTCAGGCATGGGATGGCTCTGAAATCGATACGGGTTGGTATGAGGCTTCTGCCTCTGACCTGTATATCTCGACGGGCGCCGAGCTTGCAGGCCTTGCGGCCATCGTTAACGGCACGGCCAAAGAGGCCGATGGGGACTTGCTTCAAGATGATTTCGAAGGCAAGACGGTCCACCTTCTTTCCAACATAGCCCTGGGAGGCCACAACTGGACGCCTATCGGAGTAGGTGGCATGACGGTCACGGCTGCCTTCCGCGGAACGTTTGACGGCGGCGGCAAGATGGTCAACGGGCTGTCTATCGAAGTGAACAGCAGCTCCGTGGGCGCAGCGGCCCTGTTCGGCGCTGTGGGCTCAAACGCGTCCATTTGCGACCTTACCGTGCAAGGCAGGATCACGGGCACGGCGAAAAGCCTGATCTTTGCCGCGTCGGGCGTTGTTGCCGTAGCGGATGTCAACTCGGATCTTGTCCTTAAAAATGTGGGCAATCGCGTGGCAATCGACATTGACGCTTCTGCCTCGACCGTTGCCTACGAAGCGGGCCTGGTGGGTTGGTGCAAGGGTTCGGCAAAGTTTAGCGGGTGCTTCAACCAAGCAACCCAAAAGCTGACGGTTAAGAACTTCGGCTATGCGGGCGGCTTGCTGGCCATGAGCAACGGTGGCTTGATCCAGGTTGATTCCTCATACAACACGGCTGCCGTGGAGCTGCTTTGCCTGCAGGCGACGACGAACTTGTACGCCGGCGGCATTGCGGGATCGGTCGGCTCGAACGAGATACACCTTTCCAATTGCTACAGCGCAGGCTCTGTGAGCGCTGTGGCGGCGGGTGAGCAGACGGCGAACCAAGGCGCCTTCGTGGGCTCGAACAGCTTTGTGAACAGCTACCTTAAGCAAAGCCTCTGGCTTGAGGGAAGCGCACCTGCGGCTGTGGGCAGCTTCGCCGGAACCAATGCGGTTCAGTCTGTCACCTCCGATGAGCTGTCCGCCGATAGCGCGGTTACCTATCTTGATGCGGGCTTGGATGGCGAAGAGGAGGCGGTTTTCCAGCGGGGAACGCTGTTCCCGGTGCTCTCTTGGGAGCGCGAGATTGCCAGCGTCGAGGTTTTGACCATGCCGGACAAGACGGCATACAGCGACCAAGAGCGATTCGATGCAACGGGCCTTACGCTTAAGGTGTCGTTCACGTCGGGAAGCCCCCTCGTTGTTGATTCGGGCTGGATCATCCGAGACGGCAACTCGCTTGCGCCCACCCAAACAAGCGTGACGATAGAGTATGCCGGTTGGCGTTTTGCCATTCCTATTTCGGTGACGCAGATTGAACACGAGACGCCCCAAGCAATTTCCTTGCAGCTTGCCGGCCCCGTTGTGGGTGAGACGCCCGACAATGTGGCCATTACCAGCAAGTCGTTCGATACGTTTACAGCAAACGCGCAATGGACAAAGGCCGGACAGCCTTTTGAGGGCTCCTTTGCCGGCCAGACGTTCTATCGCGCAACCGTTCAGGTTGACACGTACTACGTTGACGGGGATGCGTGGTATGTCCTGCCTGAGGACGTCCAGGTTACTATCACAGGCGCTGACGGGACGCCTTCGCCATTGGAGGTTCTTTATGCGAAGCGCTCCGACGACGGGCGGTCCTACACGCTTGAATGCACCTACCAGGCGCTTGATGACACTTCCGGCATTACGCCGACCGCGACGCACCTTTATTACGAGGGCGATGCCCAGGCGAAGCTTTACAACGCCGCCCTTGAGGCAAGCCCTGCGTTGACGATTGCCATTCAAGGCGAAGACGAGCCTATCGACTACACGCTGGCCGACCTTGAGCAAGCGGCCCTGACGGGCCAGGCTCCGGCAATTGAGACGACGGTTGCAAGCCGCGACGGTGCTGCGTGGAGCGCTTCTGCGGTTTCAGGAATCAAGCTGTATGAGTTCCTTGCAGGCCAGATTCCTGCAAGCCTTGGCGACGACACGCCGATTGCGTTTGTCGGCAGCGACGGCTCCCGCGTTGAGCTGACGGTCGGCGACATTCGCATGCCGCTGCGCTCGTATGACGAATCGGGCGTCCAAACGGGGACCGTTGCATGGATGTTGGCGTTTGGCCAGGACGCAACGCCGCTTTTGCCCTCCAGCGAGCTTCTGGACTCCCATGGCCCCTTGCAGATTGTCGGCGGCCAGGTTTCCTCTGAAGCTGCTTGCACCAGGCAGAACGTGGTGCGCATCGAAGTTGGCGAAATTGTTCCCGCCGATACCCGCGTCGTAAGCTTCTCGGCTTATGCAAACAACGAGAAGCTTGCACAAAGCCTTTTGAACGTGGAAGTGTTCGACGGCTTCGGCAACAAGGTTGCATCGGAGAACGCGCGTGCCATGTGCAACGTGGATGAGAGCTACACCTATGTGGCAACCGTCGAGGGCTACACGGCCAAGACGGGCTCCTTCACGGTAGAGGACAAGGACAACGCCATTCGTCTTGACGTCCAACGCGTTTACAACGGCACGCCGAGCGAGCCTTCGAAGGCCGAAGATGGCGCCTATGAGATTTACACGCCCGAGGAGCTGTTCTGGTGGATCCAAAACGCCCAGGTAGATGACAACGTTCGTCTTATGGCCGACGTTGCGCTCAATGACGGGTTGACGTGGGACAAGGACAAGAGCAACCTTTGGCCGGTCGAGAAGTTTGGGGCAACCGAGGATTCTGCGTTCACGGGCACGTTCGATGGCCAGGGCCATACTATCTATGGGCTTTACATCTACCGCGAAAACCTGATCGACCTTTGGATAGACTGGTCGGGCGATGTCGGGATGATCTCGGACAACGTGAGCCAGATTGGCCTGTTCGGATACGCCACCGATGCAACCATCAAAAACCTTGGGGTCGAGGGACGCATCGACGTTCTTGACCGTCCGGACTCGATGCTTGCCAGCTGGATGCAGATCGGCGGCATCGTTGGCTACGGCACGCGCGTCACCATCGAGAACTGCGTGAGCAACATCGGCGTCAGCCACGTCCAGGCAAACACGGGCGGCTCGGTGGGAGGCGTGTCGAAGGACGGCTTCCCGCAATATCAGGACGCCTATGTTGGTGCGCTTGCCGGAACGGTTGCCAATTCGACGGTTACGAATTGCTACGGCCGCGGTGTCTTGTACACCGAGGGCAGCCGTACGAACAGTGCCGGTGGCCTTATCGGTCAGGTTCGTCAATACAGCCAGAACACCTCAACGGTTTCGAACTGCTTCGCAACCACTCAGATTGTCTGCAAGCCCGCGTGGCCTTCGACTAATTACGTATCGCATCAGGGCGGCGTTGTCGGTGCCACAACGGGCACGGCCGCCATCACGGGATGCGTCGGGCTGAACGCGTCCATCTCCGGCGGCGGAGCCGACAAGGGCTCGGTGGCCGCACGTGTGGTGGCGTCAAGCGCGGCGGAGGTCTCTGGCTGCCTTGGCTATAACGGCATGTCCATCACAGGCGCATCAAGGACGCTTGGCGAAGCGTGCGAAGGCGCCGACGTGTCCAATGCTGCCGCAACGGCCGGGGCCACCTACAAGAGCTTGGGCTGGGTTGAGAACAACGATGCCACCGTGACCAGCGATTCGCAGGGGTGGCAGTTCGGCAACACCTATCCACGCCTTTATTGGGAGGATGCGACAAAGCTCTTGGAGCCGGCCCAGTCGGCAAACACCGTTGAGGTGGGCGATGGCTCGGGTGCTTCCGAAGGAGAAGGAACGTTCAACGAGTATGCTCCTCCTGCCACCTATACGCTTAACGTGCAGGTCGAGGGGCATAGCGCCCGCCAGGCGAAGGTCTATTCGTCCAAAGAGCTTCTTGCCATGATGACGCACCAGACGATGAAGCTTTCGGGCTACACGTATTACCAGGCGTATGGCCGCGCGGCTACGGGGTATATCCCCTTTGGCGAGCTGTTTGAAGATGCGGGCCTTCCGCTTGAGTCCGGCGACGCTCTTGTTATGGGCGGCATGACCTTGGACTACGACAACTATTTCGCAACGCCTCGCTATTACTTCCCCTATTGGGCGGACGGCGAATCGACTGACGCAAAGCAGGTTCCCACCAGCTTGATCGTGAAATCGTATGGCGGAAGCAGCTATTACACCGATGAGATGCTTGATATAGCTGCGCTTAGCGCTGACTACCTTTACGCGTATATGGCATGCTTCGGACAAACGACGCCGTACGATCAAAACGTCTCCGGATGGATTTACCAGCAAACCGAGGGAACCATCCTCTATGAGGCGTCTTCGTCGGCGAATTCCTATGTGGCCGACTTGCTGGACGATTGCATAGCCACCGCTTCCCAGGAGTTGGCGGATACGCTGCAGGGTGGCGGTCCTTCCGACGTTCAGCGGGGCATTGAGTTTGTGACCCCCGAGGCTGCCAGTGCCCTGGAGGCTGCAATTTCTGCCGCACGCCTTGTTGCGGCTGATCCAGCTACTACGAACGATTCCGCCATGACCGCGGTTGAGGCTTTGGAGGCTGCGCTGGATGCTTTCCGCTGCGCCAAGCAGGTGGGAACAAAGGAGGTCTCCTTTGCCGGGTTTGTCGTTGCGATACAGCTTGGCGAGGAGTTTCTGGCGGCGGTTTCCGCTGGTGACATCGTCGTTGCCGAAAGCGAGCCAGAGGCTGTGGGCCAGGAATGGGTTGAGTCAGAGGTCTACCGTGAGCTTTGCGAGGCTCTAAACTTTGCGAAGACGGTGAACGGGGATGCGTATTTGGACCAGGTGACCGTGGATGGCGCAGAGGTGCGCCTGACGGCGGCCCTGCAAGCGTTTGAAGACGGAATACGCGAATCCGGAAGGCTTAATGAGCTGGTTGTTTCCGTGGCGAAGTCGTCTGCTGACGAGGAGCTGGGCGTCCAGACGTTCCAGGCCTCGGTGGCCAACGCAAGTGGCTCCGACATTGCCTATCGCTGGCAATACAGCCCAGATGGCACTACTTGGAAATATTGGATGGGTGCCGAAGACGCTACGCTTGACGTTGCGCTTTGGAGCTATCGTATAGGCTATTCGGTTCGTGCCGTTGCCATTGCATCCGATGGACGCCGGGCGGTAAGCAACGTTAGCAAGATTGGGATTTCGGATAACGAGATTTTGGAGAGTGAAGAGAACGTGAGCAAGTTACGGGGACTTATGAGCATCGCTCTTGCGGTTTGCATTGCTTCGCCCAGTGTGGCCTGGGGCGAAGTAATCGCTGATGCAACGAAGGCCCAATCTGAAGAAGCCGAACCGGCAATCGTGGAGACTGATACCGGCGCTGCGTATAGGGGTGGTCAGATCATCATCGCCTTCGATAACGCACAAGATGGTTCTTCCTCTTTGGGCAGCATGTCCGTCGAAAACGTTACCCAAAAGCTTGAGTCCGAGGGCATCGAGGTCGAAGAGGAACTCAGCCAGGCAAATGCGGTTTCTGGCGACATTGTTTTGGCTGAAGTGACTGACGGCAAGAGCGTTGATGAGGCCATTGAGGCCGCCGAGATGCTGCCAGGCGTTGCGTGGGCCCAGCCGAACTATCGCTATGAGGCATTGGGGGAAGAAGAGGCGATTTCGGAAGGTGAGTTCATCAGGCCGATTGTTGACTCGGTGATCACGCCATTGCTCATGACGGATGATCCTGCAGCCAACGTGTACGATACCTCGGTGGCAGCAAACCAATACTATCTGTATGGAGAGGTCGGCTCGATTAAGGGCGCCAATGTGATTGAAGCATGGGATTGGGTGACGTGCGACCATACGCAGACCATCGCCATCCTTGACACGGGATGCAACCTGACCCACGAGGATCTTGCTGACAACATTTTGGCCGATCTTGCCTATGACATGTACAACGACAAAAAGCTTGAGGCAAGCGGGACGTTCAACGGGGACTACTATGGCCACGGCACCCATTGCTGCGGTATTGCTGCTGGTTGCGCCAACAACGGCGTAGGCATTGCGGGTGCAAGCTACAACGCCTCCATCTTGCCGATTAAGGTGTTTGACGACAGCTCGTCTGATCCGGGCGCCTATACGTCCACTATCGTCAGCGCTTATCAGTACCTATTTGATCTTATTGACGAGGGCGAAGTTTCGAACCTTCATGTTATTAGCATGAGCCTTGGCGGCTACGGCTCTCCCGACTCGGACGACCGGGCTCTTGAAGCGCTGATCAGCGAGGGCCGCGAAGAGGGAATCATCTCTGTTTGCGCCGGCGGCAACGGTGACTCCAACAACGAGCCCTATACGACCGAGATGTATCCGTCCGACTTCCCGGAAAGCTTCAGCGTTACGGCGCTTGAGTATGATGGCGGCAACTGCAACTGGTCTGACTACAACGAGTGCAAGGATATTTCGGCGCCTGGCTATGGCATCTATTCGACATATCGCACAAGTTCCAACTCGTATGCGCGCATGAGCGGCACGAGCATGGCGACGCCGCTGGTGGCGGGAATCTGTGCGCTCCTTTGGGCAGCTGATCCGACCGCTACGGTTGACGAGGTGGAGGAGGCCATCAAATCGACGGCCGATCCGATTGACGACCCCGACGACAAGTATGATCGTTGGCCGAACAAGACGGGCTCCGCCGGCGCTATCAATGCGGCCGCGGCTGTGAATGCCCTTGCGGGCGTGCGCATCCTTGCGCCTGAGGGCTTCTCCTCGGTTTGCCGCACGCAAAGCGTGCAGCTGACCGCAGAGATTCTTGGCGTTGACGCACAGGTTAATTGGACGTGGAGCGTGGAAGACGGAACAGGCACCGCGCGTATCTCAAGCACCGGCCTTTTGACCGGCATAACGGCAGGCACGGTGTCTGTTAGCGTGTCCGGAGAATACGATGGACGCACCTTCGAGGCTCATCGCTATGTGACGATCGATGAGATTGCGATACCTGCGGCCCCTGCTGTGTCGAGCGGGTATGCCGACGCGATCACGGTCAGCTGGACCGCTGCCTCCAGCGCCGTTGCCTATGATGTGCAGCGAGCAAAGGCAGGGGAGGAGTTTGTCACGGTGGCGCGTATTGAGTCGACCGATGAGTCAACCTATACGTATGTCGATTCCGCTTCTGAGGCTGCAACGACGTATCGCTATCGTGTTGTCCCTCTGGGCATGCTAGATGGCGAATACGTAGAGGGTGCGCCAAGCTCTGAGACGAGCGGCGTTCGCTTTGCGATGGAGTCGGAGCTTGCCAACCAGGCCGAGGCTGTTGACGCCACGCTTGCGCATGCGGCCTATGACGGGAAGACCGTTGATACCGTTGTGGTGACAAGCGACAGTAATGCCGCCGTTGCCCTGATTGCCAGCGGTTTGGCGGGTGCGGTTGACGCTTCGATTGTCACAACGCCCGCAGACACCCTTGATGAATACGCCGCAAGCGCGCTTTCGGTCGTCAATCCTGTTTGCGTGTATGTGGTAGGCAACGAAGACGAGGTGAGCGACGCTGTAGTGGAGCAGATTTCATCCTTCGCGCCCCGTGCAACGGTCACACGCTTTGGTGATGCAAGCTTGAACAAGATTGCGGAGTCCGTCTACCTTGCCGGCAAGGGATCGTGGGGCGACACCGCGTTTGTCGTAAGCTCTCACGATGCGGACGGAGCTGACGCGCTTTCGGCCGTTGCCTATGCGTACGGCGCGAACGCCCCGGTGTTCGCCACGAACTCTTTGGGCGCTCTTTCCGTGACAACGCGCCAGAACATGATGAGCGGAGCGTTCAGTAACGTTATCGTGCTGGGCGATACGGGCATGGTGGGCTCGACCGTTATGACTCAGATTGCAAACTTGGGACTGACCGCTAAGCGCATAGCCGGCAAAAACGTTTACGATGCAAGCAAGCTCATCAATACGGAGGCGCTTGAATCCGGCGCCCTGACCAACAGCGTTTACGTGTTTGCGGGTGCAAGCATCTCTGGCGCAGTTGGCGCGACCAATCTTGCGGGATACCTTGGCGTTCCGGTAATGATTGCCGACACGAATCATGAGGATGCTCTTGAGAACGTTATAGGCAACGCCACGGAGCCGTCTCCTGTCGTGCTGTACAACGGCGGCGTGATGCTTTCGAGCGAAGAGAAGTCTCGCTTGACGGACTACGTGCGCGGGGCAACTGTTCAGCCGATTGTCAAGGACGAGGTGGACGAGAAGATTGACCTGGTTGGCGCCCAGATCGCCAAGATCGCGATGCAAAAATACATCGGCTCGGCTATTGAGCCTGAGGTCCAGATTACCTTTGAGGGCAAGCAGCTGAAGCGCGGCGTTGACTTCGAGGTGTTCTACAAGGACAACGTCGACGAGGGAATCGCCACGGCAACCATATATGGCGTTGGTGAATACACGGGTGTGCGCGAAGCCACGTATAAGATAGCCGAGAACGTCGTTGTGGTAGACGACTTCACGGTCGGCTCCACGCCGTTTGTTAACGTCAAGACAGATGAAGGCGTTAGCGCAAGGTATCTGGTGGCCGTTAAGGCGACTGTCGAGCCTGGCATGGTGCCGGCTCTTAACGGCGTGGCGTTGGTTACCGACGGCTCCTGCTGGTATGCGCTGGTTGACGCGGATACGGCGGCAGCCCTTTCGGAGTACGACATTGACGCCCAGGAAGGCGATGCCGTTTCTTTCACGCGCGGCGATGTAACCATGAACGGATTGACGAACATCGTGGACGCTCAGGCCGCCTATGACATTGCGTGCGGAAGCTACGCGCTTGGCACGGCTGAGGAGGCTCTGCGTGTTGAGCAGTTCATTAGCGCCGATGTGAATAACGACGCCTGCGTTGATGCCAATGACGCGCGTGCCATCCAATACCTGGTCCTCTATCCAGCAGCCTAAAGGGTAAAGGGCAAGCGGCAAACGGTCTTTAAGGGACGAAGCAAGGTGAGACCCCGGCGAATTACGGTTCGCCGGGGTCTGTTGATTATTTGACGTGCCCAACGCCGCTAATATAATGAGCCCTGACAGCACCCCGCGCGCCTCTCTCGAAAACGATGAAGCGGACCATGCGGGGGTGTGTTTTTCTAGCCCTAAAACGGCCCTTTCCGCAGAACATTTTCTTAACGCATGACCTCGCGTAGACGCCGCGAATGCGACGCGCAACCCCACTCGACCTTTGGTCTCGGGTATTGCGCTGCATTCTGCGGCACGCTTCGGCCTCACCTCTCGGTTCGAATCCCACCCAGTCTTCCTGTGCCGGCAACAAAACAGGCCCGCATTCGCAGGCCTGTTGTAAGTTTGTATGGTGCCCGGGGTGGGATTCGAACCCACACGCCTTTCGGCATCGGTTTTTGAGACCGACATGTCTGCCGTTCCATCACCCGGGCGCACCCGAGTACTTTAGCAGAAAACCTACTTAGGCACAACCGCGCAACGCAAGTTTGCCAAGGAAGTCGTGCGCGTCCACCAGCCTTCGGCCATAGCGGCGGCGCTTAGGCGGCAAGCTTCTTCGAAAGACGTGCAGAAGGCGGCGACGGTCGATCCGCTTCCGCAGAGCAGCGTGTCAGCTATGGCAGGCTGCTGCGCTGTCCAGGCGAAGATTTGGTCGATCTCGGGCAGCAAGGCGCGCGCGGGGTCGTTCAGGTTGTTGAACAGCGGCACGTCGGCAGCTGAGGCCGCAGCAAAGGCGTCGGCCTGGACCTTATCAGGGGGCAGTTGCCCTTGCTGGTCGAAGGCTTGATAAACGGCGGCCGTGGAAAGCCCTGCTTGCGGCTTGATAAGCACCAGGGCGTTTTTTGCGGGGCTCAGCTTCTGGTCAAACTGTTCACCCTTACCCACAAAGCGTGCGCATCCGCCCTTCAGGAAGAAGGGCACGTCAGCACCCAGGGACTGCGCGACTTCGGTGATTGCCGGATCGGCGGGGTCAAGTCCCCACAGCTGCGCTGCGCCCACCAAAGCGGCAGCCGCATCCGAGGACCCGCCGCCTAGGCCCGCTTGCGCGGGAATGTGCTTTTCCAGGCGGACTTCGATGACCTGGCCTGTGCCTTTCCCGGTTTTAGCGCCAAGCGCCATGATGGCCTTGTGCACCAGGTTTTCCTCGGGGGCAATGGCGGGCACCTCCACGCCTTCGCAGCCCACGCACACCAGTCTGACCTGCAAGGCTTGGTTATCAACGGAGGCTTCGTCGTTTCCCACAAGGCCGGCGTCAGGCCCCACCAGGAACTCCATCTGCTGGCGCGTACGCATATACAGCACGTCATGCAGCATGAGGGCGTGCATGATGTTGACCACGTCGTGATAGCCGTCTGCGCGCTTGTTGCCGATGCCCAAATACAGGTTGACCTTGGCCGGAGCGATGATCTTGATGCTGCCAGCGTAGGTGCTTACTTGCTCGCGAATAGTGGCTTCGCGCGCGAAGGCCACCATGTCGATTTTGGTTTTATCCTGGATGGCTTGGGTGTCCTGATTGGCAGGTTGGTCGGTCATGGGTTTAAGCCTTTCCTTGCTGCGCCTTGTTCTGCTTGCGGCGTGAGGCGAAAAATTCCTTCAAGAGGGCGGTGCATTCCTGTTCAAGGATGCCTGCCGATACGGGATAGGTGTGGTTGAGGCGTTCGTCGGCGTTGAACTGGTATAGCGTGCCCAAGGCCCCCGCCTTTTGGTCCGAAGCGCCATACACACAGCGATCCACGCGTGCTTGGTGCATGAGGCCCGCGCACATCAGGCAAGGCTCAAGCGTCACGTACACCGTGCAGCCACTTAGACGCCAGGCGTCCAGCTTGACTGCCGCTTGCTTCATGGCCAGAAATTCTGCATGGCCAGCGGGATCTTTGGTGGTTTCACGCAGGTTGCAAGCTTGGGCAATAACGTATGGCTCGGCGTTGACGTGCTTGCGAGTTGCGGGGTTAATGGGGTCATAGACCACGACGGCGCCGATAGGGACTTCCCCTAGCTCGGCGGCCTGTTTTGCCTGGTCAAGCGCCATGAGCATGAACGTTTCATCCCATCGGGCTTGGTCGGGTCTGAGCAGTTGTTCGGTGATTTCCATGCGGTTATTATACCTGCATCTGGCGTGTTGGCTTAGCGTGTGCGCGCTTTTGTGGTATGCTGCTTTAACGTTATTTGGAGGATTGGCCGAGTGGTTTAAGGCGGCAGTCTTGAAAACTGTTGAGCCGAAAGGTTCCGTGGGTTCAAATCCTACATCCTCCGCCAGATTTTTTACGCCCCGTCAGGGGCGTTTTTTTTGTGTATGGGGTGCTGTGCGAGGGTGTTTTTTGGGGCGCACTACTTGGGAGGTGCGTAAAAATCGTTCGTAGTTTTTCCGTTTTGGGTCCTTGAAAAAATCTGACCTGGGGTTTTGCTAATGTAAGTATCTAATTTTGAAAAACTACGAACGATTTTTATAAGAGGGTCTGGTATAGCCCCGCATAACGGGGTAGCAATCATGCCTATTTCGTGGCGGAAAGCTGCATTCTTGACTTTGGTTGTCGGCGGGCTACAATTTCCATTAGCACTCAAGAGCGGGGACTGCTAAACCCGCAGAAGAAAGAAGGAATTATGCGTAAATTTAAGACTGAGAGCCAAAAGCTGCTCGATCTGATGATCAACAGCATCTATACCAATAAGGAGATTTTCCTGCGCGAGCTTATCTCCAACGCTTCCGACGCCATCGACAAGCTGCATTTCCTCAGCTTGACCGACAAGGACCTCAAGATCTCCGAAGGTGATCTGGCCATCAACCTTTCCTTTGATCGCGTGGCCCGGACCATCACGGTGTCCGACAACGGCATCGGCATGACCGAGGAGCAGCTGGACAAAAACCTGGGCACCATTGCTCATTCAGACAGCCAGGCATTCAAATCCGAAAACGCTGAGCAGCAGGGCCAGGATGTCGATATCATCGGCCAGTTTGGCGTGGGCTTCTACTCCAGTTTCATGATCGCCTCCAAGGTGCGTGTGGTGTCCAAGGCTTACGGCTCCGATCAGGCCTTCGCATGGGAATCTGACGGCATCAAGGGCTACACCATCGAGCCCGCCGAGCGTGACTCTTACGGCACCGACGTCATCTTGACCGTCAAGTCTTCCACGACGGACGACGACTACGACCTGTTCCTGACGGAATATCGCCTGAAGGAGCTGGTCAAGCGCTACAGCAACTACGTGCGCTATCCCATCAAGATGGAGGTCACCCATTCTCGCCAGCTGCCCAAGCCTGAGGACGCCGGCGAGGACTATAAGCCTGAGTTCGAAAACTACACCGAGGTGGAAACCCTCAACTCCATGGTGCCCATCTGGAAGCGCAAGCGTTCCGAGGTCGAAGACGAGGAGTACAACCAGTTTTACCAGTCCGAGTTCCATGACACCAACAACCCGGCGCGCATCATCAGCTTCCATGCCGAGGGCAGCATCAATTACGACGTGTTGCTGTTCATCCCTGAAAAGGCGCCGTCAGACCTGTACACCAAGACCTACCAAAAGGGCCTGGCGCTGTACAGCTCCAACGTCATGATCCAGGAGAAGTGCGAAGACCTTCTGCCGGACTACTTCAACTTCGTGTGTGGCGTGGTGGACTCCGCCGACCTGCACCTCAACATCTCACGTGAGACGCTGCAGCAAAATGCTCAGCTGCGCGCCATCGCCAAGCGCGTGGAGAAGAAGATCAAGGCCGAGCTGCTTGACATGTTGAAGAAGGACCGCGAAGCCTATGAGGCCCTGTTCAGGGAATTCGGCGACATGATGAAGTATGGCATCTACACCACGTACGGCCAGGCCACGTCGGTGTTGGGAGAGCTGTTCCTGTTCTACTCCGCCAAGCAGGAGAAGATGGTCACGTTGGAGGAATACATTGCCGATATGGCCGAGGACCAGGAGAACCTGTTCTTTGCCATGGGCACCTCGATTGAGCTTTTGGCTAAGCAGCCGGCTGTCACCACGGTCATGGCCAAGGGCTTTGACGTGCTGCTGTGCACGGGCCAGGTTGACGAGTTCTGCCTGACCATGATGCATGAGTTCAACGACGTCGTCTTCAAGAACGTTGCCACGGGCGACTTCGACCTGTCCTCCGACGAGGAAAAGAAGGACGCCGAGGCCGTGGTGGAGGACAACAAGGAGCTGTTCGACACCGTGAAGGAGGCCTTAGGCGAAGAGGTCACGAAGGTCGTGGTTTCCACGCGTCTGACCAGTCCCGATGACGCCGCTGCGTGCGTGACGCCTGACGGCCCTGTTTCCTTTGCCATGGAGCGCACCATGCAAAGCGCCATGCATGAGGACGAGGACTCCAACTTCAAGGTGGACCGCGTGTTGGAGCTTAACGCCAAGCATCCGGTGTTTGAGGCCATGAAGTCCGCCCAGGACCTGGGCATGACCGACAAGGTGAAGGAATACGCCACCTTGCTGTATGGCCAGTCGCTGTTGGTGGAGGGCCTGGTCATCGATGATCCTGTTGCCTTTGCGAAGGCGATCTCCAAGCTGATGGTGTAAACCCTGTTGGCAGCTGAATAACGAAACGGCAGGCGCTCTTCGGGGCGCCTGTTCTATACTTCCCCTGAGGCAGAAACAGGAGGCACGCATGGAGCGCAAGAATACCGTCGTTTTGTTTAGCAAGGTCCCGGTTCCGGGGTTGGTCAAGACGCGCCTTTCCATCTTGAAGGACGGCATCTTGGCGCCGGATGACGCTGCCAACTTGTTTCATTGCATGCTGTTTGACGTGGTCGAATGTGTTTGCGCGGCTATGGCGGACTTGGAAGTTGAGTCCCGTGCGGCGTATGACTGTGCGGTGGCGGCGGGGGAGTCCGACCCAGTGCTGGACACCTACAGCCTGACCATCTCAACCACGCCGGCTTCCAACGTGGAGGTCATGCGCAAGCTGTTCGAAGACGCGGGGCAGTGGCCGCGCCCGATCCATTTCGACTTCGACGAGGGCGCCAACTTCGACATCCACTACAACATGGCCTTTCAAAAGGCCTGGGATGCGGGGGCGGATTGCATCCTTTCCATGGGCGTTGACATGCCGGCGCTCACCAAGGTTGACATCCGTTTGGGCTTCCAGGAGCTGCACAAGCTTTGGGACGAAGACGTCCCGGGCATCGTCCTTTCACCTGATCAAGAGATGGGCGTGTCCGTTGTGGGTTGGAACCGCACTCTGGACTTCGACCACACGGGCGTTTACTACTGCCAAAGCGGGCTTACGGTGTTGCCTGCGTACATCGAAAAGTGCCAACGTCAGGGCATCCGCGCGGTGCATCTGCCAGCCATCCCCGATGTGGATACCGTGGCTGACCTTCGCCACAACATCACGTTGGTGCAGGCTCTCAACTACTGCGCCGAAAGCGGCGATGACGTCTGCCCGCCGTGGCGCACGTATGCTGCTCTGAAGGAGTTGGGCCTGGGGGAGGTTCGCGTCATGCCGAATGATCTGATGGATCCGCGCGATCAAATTGATGTGTAGCGCTTTTTATGCGCTTCTTTTGAAGGTTTTCAACGCATAAAAAACCAGAAAATTGCGTAAAAAATGAATAATTTTAGAAAAATATTGCTAATTAGTAACTATTTTCGTATTTATAACGCAATTTGGAGAAAATCCCTGTATCATATGCAGCTATGAAATCAGATAAACTATGCGCTTCTGCGTTAAGAAAAGGGGATTTCCAATGTCGACAGATTCTGCGACCCAGGCTGAACGCCAGGTGATGGTCACCAAGGTTGCCGTCAGCTCGTTTCTGGGGACTTTCATTGAGTGGTTTGACTATGCGTCTTACAGCTACTTGGCCACCGTTATCGCGTTGGTGTTCTTTGCCAACGGTGACAGCTCCGGCCTGATCATGACCTTTGCGGTCTTCGCCATTTCGTTTGTGGCACGACCCATCGGCGCCTTTGTGTGGGGCAGCCTGGGTGACAAGAAGGGCCGCAAGTGGACGCTGTCGGTGTCCATCCTTATGATGTCGGGCGCCACCTTCCTGATTGGCTGCTTGCCCACTTATGCCATGGTTGGCTTTTTGGCTCCGGTGCTGCTGCTCCTTTGCCGCATCGTGCAGGGCTTTAGCGCTGCAGGCGAATACGCTGGCGCGGCCACCTTCCTGTCTGAGTATGCTCCCAAGGAAAAGCGCGGCCTGTATTGCTCGCTGGTGCCGGCATCCACATCCGTGGGCCTGCTGGTGGGCTCCGGCCTGATCGCACTCATGTACTTCATGCTGCCCGAGGCTGACTTGATGGCATGGGGCTGGCGTGTGCCCTTCCTGCTGGCCGGTCCTTTGGGCTTTGTGGCTCGCTACATTCGTACCAAGCTGGAGGACAGCCCCACGTACCAGGCTATGCAGGATGCCATGACGGCCCAGCCGGGCGAGACGCTGCATCCGGTGCGCGACCTGTTCCAGAAGCATTTCAAGAAGCTGGCCATCTCCTTCGGCGCCTGCGTGCTGAACGCCGTTGGCTTCTACGCCGTGCTTACCTATCTGCCCACGTATTTGACCGATGCCGTTGGCATGGATGCCGGCCCGGCTACCGTTGCCACCAACATCAGCTTGGTTGTGTACGTTTTGTTCATCTTCGCCAGCGGTTGGATTTCTGACCATTTTGGGCGCAAGAAGATGCTCATCACCGCTTGCGTGGCCTTCATCGTGCTGACCATCCCGGCCTTCATGCTGCTCAATACCGGCAACTTCATCGTGGTTTTAGGCGTCGAGCTGGTGCTGTGCCTGATTTTGACCATCAACGACGGCACGCTTTCATGCTACTTGACAGAAACCTTCCCCACGGAGGTGCGCTATACGGGTTTCGCGCTCAGCTTTAATTTGGCGAACGCCCTGTTTGGCGGCACGGCGTCGCTTATCTGCACGGCATTGATTTCCGCTACGGGCAACACGCTGGCCCCGGCTTTCTACCTGATTGTCATTTCCGCCTTCGCGTTGGTGGCCATGATCTTGAGCCACGAGCACTCCGACAAGGATCTCGACGAAATCGAGTAACGCACTACGGCAATTGCTTTTAACTCGGAAGCCCTGCTCGCACGAGCAGGGCTTTTTTCTTTCTATTTGAGTGAGCTTTTATCGGGGAGGTGAGAAGACCCCTAGCTAAGGCTTTGTCTGCGCGTCAGCCCGAAAAAGCCGTCAACCCTGGTCTCCCTGCTCCTAAATCCTGTGCTATTTGCGAAAGGGTTTGCAAATGCTCTGACAGAATTAATGCGGCGCATAGCGCCGCCCCCCAACTAAGGCCTATGCTGCGTAGCTGGAAGGGAGCACCGCTAAGCCTGACTCTGATAACAAATCCTCATTTCTAAATCCTGTGCTATTTGCGAAAGGGTTTGCAAATACTCTGACAGAATTAATGCGGCACTTTGTGCCGCGGAATTAAAAATGTGAGGCAGCGCGCGCATGAAAAGAGCCGCCTCGAGAGGCGGCTCTTTGAAAAGCAGAGCGGGTATTTGGCAAACCCTTTCGCAAATACGACTTTAGTCGTTCCACATCTCCGGACGAACCAGCGTGCAGTCCTTGACGCGATTGGGGAAGTAATCCTCGCAGCCGCCTTCGCGATAGACGTCGGCAGTGCAGCAGTGCAGGCCGCCACCGAACGGATAGGCATCGCGCAGGTCGCAGGGGATGACGTTCATGCCCAGCTTGTCCATCTGCTCCATCTGGTAAACCTCGGAGGCCTCAACGACGACGGTCTTCGGGTCGATGACCAGGCAGTTCATGGACAGCCATACAGAGCTGTAGCACAGCTCGGGCGGCTCGGTGTGGGCCGGCTGAGCGGCTTCGACGATCTGCCAATCGTTGGCCTCGAAGATGGCGCGCTGCTCCTTGGGGAGCGGACGAACCGGGTTGTTGATGATCAGGCCCGGACGCAGCGGCACGAAGGTGGCGTCGATGTGGATGGGATACGGATCGCCAGGGAAGTTGACGGCATGGATGCGCAGGTCAGGATAGTAACGCTGCATCCAATCCATAGCTGCACGGTTGGTGGTCAGGCCATGCTGGACGAAGATGTCCTTGCCCATACGCATCCAGTCAGCAGCATCCCACATGGGCTCAACCTCGGTGGTCACGAAGTCCTTGTTGGCGGTGCGCACCAAGCGCTCCTCCAGGGAGATGGACTCGTCATAGTAGTTGTGCTTGTAGGACTTGTCGGTCAGACGGGGACGAGGTGCCTGGGTCCACTTGAACTCGGGGTCCTCCTCGAAGTACTTCTCCATCAGCGGCCAGTAAGCCAAGTACTCAAAGTAGCGGCAGCGGAAGGACTGTGCGGCAGCCATAATCTCGTTACCGACGGTCAGCAGGACGTCACGCGGAGGCATGCAGCCCATCATGGAATCGTTGGTGAAGTCGGGGGTGCCGATCTTCTGGTTCCACTGCAGCGGAGTGGGGCGGTCGACCTTGATGCCGCGGTCTTCCAGAATCTTGACCAGGCGATCCAGGGCCTCGTTGCCCTTCTCAACAGTGCGCAGCGGGCGCAGGCCCCACATGCCGCGCATGTCGGAATCAACGGGAACCTTCTCAGAGGTGGCAGGCTCCTCGGGCGGGATCATGCCATTGTCGCAACGGCCGACGATCACGTGCTTCAGCGGATCCCAGTCGTTCCAGGAATTGACGATCTTCGTCATTTCTCTAGTCCTTTCCTTGTTCTTCTTTGCCGCTAGTCACAGGGAAAACCCTGAAAGCTTGCGAAATACTTTTATACCACGTTTGAGCCCCTTTAGCGCGACTGGTCAGCAAAAAGACAGGCGTTTCGCACAAGGTTTGGTGAAGTGGCGACGCATGATGCCTTTTCTGCGGCAGGTTTTCGGGTGCTTGCATTGCCCGCTTGCGGTGCTAAAATGTCCTCTCGTGGCAACAATCCTTCAACATACCTATGTTCATCAGGGGAAATCTCCCGCTGAGGTGCTCGATGACCGGCTGGGGCGCGGCCCGGTGCATGTGCGTGCTCATGTTCTGAATCGCGTGCATTATGTGGAACTGAGCTTCCGCAACCTTTTTTGGATGTTTTGGCTGTGGAGCATTTTGGGCTTGGTGGGGGAAACCCTGGTCAGCTATCCCATCGACGGTATGTGGAAGGCGCGCTTTGGCCTGATTTGGGGCCCTTTCAGCCCGCTTTACGGCTTGGGAGCTGTGGTATTTACGGTGGCTCTCAACAGACATTGGAAGAAGCCGGTTTGGCAGCAGTTTGTGATAGCCGGCATTTTAGGCATGTGCGTGGAAGGCTTTGCGGGTTATTTCTGGAAGCATGCCTTTGGCATTGTGGCTTGGAGCTATCTTGACCACCCGCTTAACTTTTGGAGTTACACCAGCGTGCCTATGGGATGCGTTTGGGGCGCGGCGGGCGTTTTGTGGTTTCGTTTCGGGCTGCCCTTGACGGTGCAGGTCTTGGACGTTTTGGAGACCAAGTTGTCCAAGCGCATGTGCGTCATCCTTACCTCGATGGCCATTGCTTACATGTCGCTTAACATCGTTACTACGGTCGTGGGATTTGATTGCTGGTTCGATCGCTTGCAGGGAGAACAACCTGCCAATTCAACCGAGGAATATTTTGCCCAGCGTTATGACGATGAGTTCATGAGCAGCCGCTTTGGAGCTCTGTCCATGTATCCAGAGCTGTCTGACCGCGGTTAATCGCTGGTTGTCTTGCGGGGTTTGTCCCAACAGATGCGCAAAAGTGTCCCCTAAAAACCCAACAGGGTGTTGGATATAATAAGGGCAAAGGGAAAAGCAAGGGAACAAAGCAGGAGGCTACGCAATGGGCGCAGCAGATGGTCACGTTTCTCGGTTACTTCTTGTCGGTCTGGATGTGGGCTCTACCACGGTCAAGGTGGTGGCGCTGGATTCGGCCACGCACGAAATCCTGTATTCAACCTATGTCAGGCACCACGCCCGCCAAGCGGAAACCGCAGGCGAGGTGCTCAATGACTTGCGCGCGCAATTTCCCGATGCGGCCATGCGTGCGGCGGTTTGCGGTTCGGGCGCCATGTCTTTGGCCGACGCCTTTGGCCTTCCCTTCGTGCAGGAGGTCGTGGCCAACAGCATCGCCATTCGCAGCTTGTACCCGCAGACCCGCACGGCCATCGAGCTTGGTGGCCAAGACGCCAAGATGGTCTTCTTCGCCTTTGACGAAGACGAGCAGCGCCTCAATGTGTCCGATATGCGCATGAACGGCAGCTGCGCTGGTGGCACGGGTGCCTTCATCGATGAGATAGCCAACTTGCTGCGCATTCCGGTAGAGGACTTCGACGCGGCGGCTGCGGCAGGCACCACGGTGCATGACGTGTCGGGTCGTTGCGGTGTATATGCCAAGACCGACATTCAGCCGCTGCTCAACCAGGGTGTTCCCAAGGAAGACTTGGCCCGCAGCGCCTTCCATGCCATTGCCAAGCAGACCATTGGCGGCTTGGCCCAAGGCTTAGATGTTGTGCCCCCTGTCATCTTCGAAGGCGGCCCGCTCACCTTCAACCCCACGTTGGTGCAGGTGTTCGTGGAACGGCTGGGGCTTGCGCCTGACCAGGTGGTCATTCCCAATCACCCCGAGACAGTCATCGCTCTTGGCGCGGCGCTCTCGCTGGAAGACCTCTTCGCCGATGTGCCCGCCGTGCTGGATTTCGACCGCATTGCCTATGCCATTGAAAACCACCTGGGCGAGGATCGCGAAGTCAAGCATGCTAACCCCTTCTTCGCCGATCAGGAAGAGCGTGACAGCTTCTTTATGCGCCACCCCTTGGGCGGCCATGTGGAGGCCCTGCCGGAGGCAGGCTCCACCGCTCGGGTGTATTTGGGCATCGATTCAGGCTCGACTACGACCAAATTCGTGCTTTTGGACGAAGACGACCAGGTCATCGATTCGTTCTATTCCTCCAATGAGGGTGAGCCTTTGGCCATTGCCAAAAACGCTCTGTTAGAGATTCGCCAAAAGTTCCGTGAGCGCAACGTCAACTTGGAGATCTTGGGCGTAGGCACCACCGGCTATGGTGAGCTGCTTTTCAACGAGGCCTTCCAGGCGGACTTCCATGTGGTGGAAACGGTGGCGCATTCCTACGCGGCGCAAGCGTGCGTGGAAGACGTCAGCTTCATCTTGGACATCGGCGGCCAGGACATGAAGGCCATGTGGGTGGAAGACGGCGTCATCACCAACATCGTGGTCAACGAAGCCTGTTCGAGCGGTTGCGGGTCTTTTTTGGAGACCTTTGCCTCCAGCCTGGGCATTCCGGTGCGAGAGATTGCCCATGCGGCCTTCCGCGCCAAAGATCCGGCGGTCCTGGGAAGTCGCTGCACGGTTTTCATGACCAGCTCCATCGTCACCGAGCAGAAAAACGGCAAGACGCCCGATGACATTATGGCGGGCCTGTGCCGATCGGTTATCGAAAACGTGTTCACCAAGGTCATCCGTGTGTCCAACTTAGATTCCTTGGGACCCAACATTGTGGTGCAGGGTGGCACGTTTAGAAACGACGCCGTGTTGCGCGCCTTCGAGCAGTACGTGGGCCACAATGTGACGCGCGCCCCGTACCCGGGCCTGATGGGCGCCATCGGCGCGGCCATGCTGACGCGCAAGCACATGCAGGATAGCGCCGTTGACGGCGTCTTGCCTGCCAGCACCTTCATTGGCTTGGATGCCCTGGACGCCTTCACCTATACGCAGGAAACCAACCTTATATGTCCGTGGTGCGCCAACCGCTGCAACCGCACCAGCATCTCGTTTGGCAACGGCACCTCCTATGTGGTGGGAAATCGCTGCCCTAAAGGCGAAGTGCTCGGCGATCCGCGTGATGAAGACGCGCGAAAGCAGGTCAAGGCCGTCCAAGAGGCCGAGAAGAGCGTGCCCAATCTGTTTGACGAGCGCGAGGAACTCTTGTTCCGTGAATGGGAGCACAAACAGATTTTGCCCAAGAATAACCAGGTCATCGGCCTGCCGCGGGTGCTTTTCTATTGGGAAAGTGCTCCATTTTGGCGGGTCTTCTGGGAAAGCTTGGGCTTCACGGTCAAGTTCAGCCGCAAAAGCGATCGCAAGCTGTACGAGGAAGGCCTGTCCGCTGTGGCCAGCGACACGGTGTGCTTCCCGGCCAAGTTGGTGCACGGGCATATCCGTGATCTGGTAAAGAAGAAGGTCGACCGCATATTCATGCCAGTTGTCACCACGGTGCCAAGCGAGAACACGGAAGAAACCAGCATCTCCATGTGCGCGGTGGTCAAGGGCTATGCCATGGTCATTCGTAACTCCGACAACCCCGAGACGCGCTTTGGCGTGAAGTACGACGATCCGCTGTTCCACTGGTATACGCCGGAGGATCGCCAAACCCAGATGGCGCGCTACATGCAGGAAAACTTCGGCATTTCGGCCCAACAGACGGCTGAGGCCTTGGAGGCGGCAGATGCCGTCCAACGGGAGTACCGCCAAACGCTTGAGCGCCGCGGTGGCGAGGTCATACGTGATTGTCGCAAGGAAGGCAAGTACGCTGTGGTTTTGGCCAGCCGTCCCTACCAAAACGATTCGCTGGTCAACCATGATCTGCCGCGCTTCTTCACCGAGCAGGGCATTCCGGTGCTTACCGCCGACAGCGTGCCGGGCGCAACCGAGGTTGACCTGCGCTACAGCTTGATTGATGTGGTCAACAACTTCCATGCGCGCATGCTGTCCACGGCCGTTATGGCAGCCGGCAGCGACAACCTGGAATACGTGCAGGTGGTCAGCTTCGGTTGCGGTCATGACGCCTATCTGTCGGATGAGATCATTCGCCTCATGCGGGAAATCAGCGGCAAGGTGCCCCTGGTCCTGAAGGTGGACGAAAGCGACATCCAAGGTCCTTTGCGCATTCGCGTGCGTTCCTTCGTGGAGACTATCAACATGCATCGCAGCCACGGGCGCGCCCTGGAGGTCAAAACGCTGTCTGACCCGTACCCGGTCAAGTTCACCAAGCAGGACAAGGCCACCAAGACGGTGCTGGTGCCCAACACCTCGCATGCGTTTTCCATGCTTATGGCCGCTGCGTTTGCAGGCCAAGGCCTGAGGACCGTCTCGTTGGACATCGGCCGCGAGGAAGCCATTCGCTTGGGCAAGAAATATGTGCACAACGACATCTGCTTCCCGTGCCAGATCGTTATCGGTGAGATTCTGGCAGCGTTGGAAAGTGGCGAATACGACCTGGACAACGTGGCGGTCGCCCAAGGCAAATACATTGGTGACTGCCGCCTGACTCATTACGCCAGCCTGACGCGCAAGGCGCTTGACGATGCAGGCTACCCGCAGGTGCCCATTGTCACCAACGACGATGTTGACTACCACGAAATTCATCCAGGCTTCAAGATGAGCCTGCTTTCGGGCATCCGTATTGCCTTTGGCCTGCCCATGATCGACGCGCTTGAGGAATTGCTGCGCAAGATCAGGCCCTACGAGCTGGAGAAAGGGAGCGCTAACGCGGCCTTTGACCAGGCCCTCAAGCTGACGATGGACGGCATGGCGGCGCATGGCATCCGCGGTGCGAAGAAGGGCTTTGCCAAGGGCATCCAGCTGATGAAGAACGTGAAATATGACCGCTCCGTCTTGCGTCCGCGCGTGCTTATTGTGGGCGAGTACTTGCTGAATTTCCATCCTGGCGCCAACCATGACATTGAGGACTATCTGGAACGCAACGGCTTTGAAATCATCGAGGCCCGCATGACTGACGTCATTCGTAAAACCTATTTCTACAAGGATGCGCAGAACAAGGAATATCAGCTGAACAAGCCCTTTGCGGAAAAGACGCTGTTCAGCATCGAAAACGGTGTCTTCGAGAAGGCCCATGACGCAACGGACAAGATCGCCAGCGCCCACCCGCTCTACCAGCCTGCCACACGCATGCCGGAGTTGGTGGTGGCGTCCGACCCCATCATTCACCATACGTTTGATGCGGGCGAGGGCGTACTTATTCCGGGCGAGATTTTGCACCATGCGGCGCATGGTTGCCGGGCGTTCGTCATTCTGCAGCCGTTCGGATGCCTGCCCAACCACGTGGTGGGCCGCGGCATTTCCAAGAAGCTGAAGGAACTTTATCCCGATGCGCAGATTTTGCCTTTGGACTATGACCCCGACGTCTCCTTCGCGAACGTGGAAAACAGGCTGCAAATGTTGATTATGAATGCCAAATAGCGGTACTTCGCTACTATTGGCGCGGGTTTGTGGTAATCTTTCGAAGTCAGCTTTTCAAGGTGGCAGGTTTTCTGCGCACTAATGCTTTTTTGGGAGGCATAACATGAAGATTTTTGGTTTGGGAATGCCTGAACTTATCATTATCCTGGTCGTCATCCTTATCATCTTTGGGCCGAAGAACCTTCCCAAGTTGGGCGCTGCCCTGGGCAAAGGCGTCAAGAACCTGAAGGACGGCATGGGCGTCGGCAAGAAGGAGAAGAAGGCTGCCGAAAAGACCGAGGCCGAGGCCAAGAAGGACGCCGAGGAGCTTCCTGCCGAGGCCGTTGAGGCTGAGGTTTCCGAGGTCGAGGAAGAGGCCCAAGAAGAGGCCCCCAAGAAGAAGGTTGTCCGCGTGGTTAAGAAGACCACCGAGGATTCTTCTGCGGAATAGCACGCATTAATTTTGGTAACAAGCGCGCCCGTAAAGCTTGCCTGCGCATGTGCTGGCGGCTGCGGGCGCCCTTACGTAACTTAGACAGACAAGGTAGGTATTCATGGCAGGCGGAGATTACATCCTGACCCCCGAAGGCAAGGAAAAGCTGGAAGAAGAGCTTCATTTTTTGGAGACTGAGAAGCGTGCCGAAATCGGCGAGCGCATCAAGGTTGCCCGTGAGTTCGGCGACATTTCCGAGAACTCCGAATATGATGACGCCAAAAACGAGCAGGGTATGGTCGAGGCCCGCATTGCCGAGATCAACCACATCCTGTCCGAGGCAACGGTTGTCTCTTCCTCCAAGCGCTCCACCAAGATCAACATCGGCAGCACGGTTCTGGTTGAGATGAACGGCTCCGAGCGCACCTTCACCATTGTGGGCGCCGCTGAGAGCGATGTCGCTGCCGGCAAGATTTCCAATGAGTCCGCCGTAGGCGCCGCCCTGCTGGGCCACAAGAAGGGTGACTCCGTGAAGGCTGTGGGCCCGACCGGCCGTGAGATCGACCTGACCGTTGTGAAGGTCTCCAACTAAGCCAAAAGCTTACCTTTCTCACACGTTTTGCAGGCGGGCGCATGGGGCTAAACCCAGGGCTCGCCTGTTGCTTTATCAAGAAGGAATGACATGACCGAAGAAACCAAGAACAACCAGACTGCGCCCGAGGCCGTTGAGGACGATCCTATTGAGGTGCGCCGCAACAAGCGCCAGGCGCTTATTGACGCCGGCGTTGACCCGTATGGCAGTCGCTTTGACTATTCCCATCATGTTGATCAGCTGGAAGAAGCGTATGCCGACTTGGAAGATGGCGCCACCACCGAAGACATGGTAGACGTTGCTGGCCGCATTATGGCCAAGCGTGTGCAGGGCAAGTGCTCCTTTTTGGAGCTGCGCGACACCACGGGCACCATTCAGCTGTTCTGCCGCATCAACGCCTTGGGCGAAGATCGCTACGCGGAGTTGAAGGACCTAGACGTGGGCGACTGGATTGGCGTGCATGGCGCCGTCATGCGAACGCGCCGCGGTCAGCTTTCCGTGGCGGTAGAGGAGTTCCGCCTGCTGTCCAAGAGCTTGCGCCCCTTGCCGGAGAAGTTCCATGGCCTGGCCGACAAGGAGCTGCGTTATCGCCAGCGCTACGTTGACCTGATCGCCAACCCGGAGGTCAAGGACGTGTTCGTGAAGCGCAGCAAGATCGTGAGCGCTATCCGCACCTACATGGATGCGGCTGACTTCTATGAGGTCGAGACGCCGTTTCTGCATTCCATTATGGGTGGCGCCAACGCCAAGCCCTTCATCACGCATTTCAACGCGCTTGATACGGATTTCTTCCTGCGCATTGCCACCGAGCTTCCCCTGAAGCGCCTGCTGGTTGGTGGCTTTGAGCGCGTGTATGAGATTGGCCGCCAGTTCCGCAACGAAGGCATGGATCCTTTCCATAACCCTGAGTTCACCACCATCGAGGCTTACCAGGCCTTTACCGACCTGTCCGGCATGATGGAGCTGACGCAGGGCATGATCCAGGCGGCAGCGCAGGCCGCTTGCGGGACCTTGACCGTTGAATACCAAGGACAGACCATCGAGTTGGGCGGGCAATGGCGCGTGGCCACCATGAGCCAACTTGCCTCCGAAGGCGCGGGCGAAGACGTGTCCTTTGATCGCACGCGTGAGGATCTGGTTGCCATCCTGGAAAAGAATGGCGGCCATGCGGAGGATGCGTGGGGCAAGGGCAAGCTGATTGCCGAGATCTTTGAGGCCGTGGCCGAGGAGAAACTGGTCCAGCCCACCTTTGTGACCGAGCATCCGCTTGAGATTTCGCCTCTGGCCAAGAAGGACCCGGCTAACCCCAACTTTACGCAGCGCTTCGAGCTGTTCATTTGCGGACACGAATACGCCAACGCCTTCACCGAGCTGAATGACCCGGTTGACCAGGCAGAGCGTTTCCGCGCCCAGGTTGAGGCAAAGGGCATGGGCGACGACGAGGCCATGGGCTTTGATGCCGACTACATCCGCGCTCTTGAGTATGGCATGCCGCCGGCCGGCGGCGTGGGCATGGGCATCGATCGCCTGTGCATGCTGCTTACTGATAGTGCCACCATTAGGGATGTGCTGCTGTTCCCGGCTATGCGTACCGAAGCGTAAAGCTTCCTTGAGCGTTAGGGCGTCCTGCG